>Ga0206116_1000187_pt1 | contig 94765 bp, 88 predicted proteins | sample 3A1Ametagenome_FD_178000 | JGI IMG/M metagenome (GOLD analysis project Ga0206116, IMG submission 178000) | Enriched microbial communities from leaf-cutter ant dump, University of Wisconsin, Madison, United States - 3A1A | ecosystem: Environmental > Terrestrial > Nest > Insects nest > Nest dump...
GGAAATTTTGACTACCTGCGCGAGTTTAACCGGAAACAGGCCGATGCCGCCGTTACGTCTGACCACCAGGTGCTCTATAACGGCTACCTGCATTATATCCGGAAAGATGCCGACGGCAACATAGCTATTGTTACGCAGCCCTCTGACTTTTACCGGGATACGCTTTCCGGCTTCTCCTATTTATTCCTGATCACCCTGAGCGGGATGGTACTGCTGCTGGGCTTCCTGGCCATCCTGTCGGGCTTTAAAGTGTACCGGATCAGCTTTTCATCCAAGATCCAGTTCTTCCTGAACCTGGCCTTCCTGGTTCCTCTTACCATTATCATCCTGCTGACGCTGGGTGTGGTTATCAGCTCATTTATCACGCTGCAGAACCGGGCTATCCGGGAAAACTCGCTGAACGTAGCCAACACCATCAACCTGCATTACCAGGATTACCTGAAGGGGAAAAGCACAAAAGCCTACATGGAGGAGCAGCTGAATAACCTGGCCCTGTCTGCTGATTTTGAGATCAGTATTTTTGACCGGGAGGGCCGCCTCTCCTATACTTCCACCCCCGGCCTGTACCGGGCACACCAGATCTCCGGCCGGATCAATCCCGAGGCATATGCCCGCCTCATTTCCGGACAGAGCAGCGAGGTGCTGCTGCAGGAGAAATTTGACTCCCGCGATTTCAAAACCGTTTATCTGAACGGCAAAGGCGCCGACGGGAAAAGCTACGGACTGATCGCTGTTGCCTACCCGGAGGCCGGCTCTACGCTTCAGCTGCAGATTCAGGAGGTGGGAGCCGCTATCCTGATCATCTTCCTGGTCATGTTCTTCATCCTCCTGGCTTTCTCATACGCCGCCAGCACCAACCTGACCGGCCCCTTAAAGCTGATTGCCCAGAAGCTGAAGAGAACCAGCCTCAACACCAATAACGAAGAGATCGTCTGGAAATCAAACGACGAGATCGGCCTGCTGACCAATGAATACAACCGGATGATCCGGAAGCTGGAAGAAAGCCGTGAGGCCCTCTCGGCCAGCGAAAAGCAAACAGCCTGGCGCGAAATGGCCCGCCAGGTGGCGCACGAGATCAAAAACCCGCTTACGCCCATGAAGCTGTCTATCCAGCAGCTTCAGCGTACACTACCGGCCGACAACGAAGAAAACCGGCTGAAAATAGACCGCGCGCTGGCGTCGATCAACGAGCAGATTGATAATATTTCCGAAATCGCCAATTCGTTCTCGGAATTCGCCAAAATGCCGGTTCCGCGCACCGAGATCTTTGACCTGGTTTCGGCCGTACAGAAAACCATCGGCCTGTACTCCCAGAACAACAACATCAAGATCAACTTCCATACTGAAACCGCCGTGATCATGGTCAGCGGCGACAAGATGATCCTGAACCGGGCCATTAATAACCTGGTGCTTAACGGGCTGCAGTCGGTTCCTCCTACCCGGAAACCCATTATCAGCGTATCGGTATCGGAGAAAGGCGATATGGGTATGGTGGAGGTGCAGGACAACGGCACCGGGATCTCCGAAGAGCTGCGCAAGAAGGTATTTATTCCGAACTTCAGCACCAAGCAGGGCGGTTCGGGTCTGGGGCTTTCCATGGCCAAAAGAGGCATTGAGCACGCCGGCGGAAACATCTGGTTTGAGTCGGTAGAAGGCGAAGGCACCACCTTTTACCTGGAGCTGCCTAAGAGCAAATAGTCGTTTTTAGATATTCGTAAAGTTGTTTTTTGTAAAGTCGTTTTCCTCACGGGGTAATATCACCCATACGAAAAACACCTTTACGAAAAACAAAAGCACCCCTCCCCGGCCCCAGCCGCCTGATTTGCTTTACAACGCTTATGCAATATTTTTGCTATCTTTGCCCCGTATGGCAACTATCCGTTCTTTCGTATTTTCTCCGTTTTCGGAGAACACCTATGTGCTCAGCGATGAGACCCGCGAGGCCGTGGTCATTGATCCCGGCTGCTACACGCAGGCCGAAAAAGAGCAATTGCGCGATTACATCCGGAACGAAGGGTTGACGGTTAAGGCCATCCTGCTCACCCATGCCCACCTCGACCATATTTTCGGTGCGGCGTATGTGGCCCGCACATTCGGGGTAGAAGTGTACATGCACCCGCTGGAAGAGCCCATACTGGCCGATTTTGAAACCCGGTGCACGCTCTGGGGCATTCCCGGCTGCGAACCGGTACAAGCCTCTCATTATTTTGAGGAAGGCGATACGTTCTCTTTCGGAAATACTGTACTGGAGATCATCCACGTACCCGGCCACGCCCCCGGTCACGTGGCCTTTATCTGTGCGCAAGACAGGATGGTCATCAGCGGCGACTGTCTTTTTCACCGGAGCATCGGCAGAACCGACCTCCCCATGGGCGATTACGATACCCTGATCCGTTCTATTAAAACCAAACTTTTTCTTCTTCCTGACGATTACCGGGTATATGCGGGACATATGCAGCCTACTACCATTGGTGAGGAGAAAAAACTTAACCCGTTTTTACAACCGTGAGGCTCTTTACTATCTCTAATTTCATCACCCTGTCTAACCTTCTCTGCGGTTGCCTGGGTATCCTGGCCGTTCTGAACGACGGCGACCTGAAAAAAGGAGGGCTCCTGATAGGCCTGGCGCTCGTCTTCGACTTCTTTGACGGTTTTGTGGCCCGGCTGCTGAAAGAAAGCTCTGAACTGGGCAAACAGCTCGACTCGCTGGCCGACGTGGTGTCGTTCGGCGTATTACCCGGATTTATTCTCTGGGCACTCGTAAAAGACTCGGGCTTCCTGCCGCAGAACACAGAATATATCGTGCTCCTGATCCCTGTATTTTCGGCCCTGCGACTTGCCAAATTCAATATCGACACCCGGCAGTCGATGAGCTTTATCGGCCTGCCTACCCCGGCCAATGCCATGGTCATTGCCGTTTTTCCTTACCTGGCTGAAAACCCGGGAATAGCCGGTATCCTGCTGGATTCCTGGTTTCTGCCCGTATATGTCCTTGTTTTTTCCTACCTCCTGGTAGCAGAAATTCCGCTGCCTGCCCTGAAGTTCAAAAATTACTCCTGGCAGGACAACCGGTTTACCTATACCTTGCTGATTCTTTCGGTTATAGCGCTGGCCGTGCTTAAGCTGGCGGCTGTGCCCCTGATCATTTTCGGCTATATTCTATACTCCATCATCCGTTATCTCCGGAATTCCTGAAAGGCTTATTTCCGGCGAACCGGCGGCCGTTTTACCCGGAGAGTAAGCGGAGGCTGTGTGCTGAGGTTTATTTTACGGTTCCCCGGTTTTTCTACCGGCAGGAAATTCAACTGGCGGGGAGGCGTATAGGTTTCGGCGGTGGTCGACGTATACACCGTTTCGGCATCTTTGAGCCATTCGTAATAATTCACCGGATGCGGGTAAAGGTCATCGTCCAGCTCCAGGTACATCAGGTGAAGGTGGGTATCTGACCGGCTCCTGGCGGCGTTAAAACCGGTACGCCCTACTTCTCCCAGCTTGTCGCCGGGCCGTACCCGCTGACCGGCCTGTACCACGCTGATACGGTTATGGGCATAATACCACAGTCCGCCCCTTTCCAGGTCATATACCCAAACGTAATTTCCTCCCTTGAAAACAGAACCTTCCTGCCAGTCGTGCTCTACCGCCAGCACTATCCCGTTTCCCACTGACACCACGTCTACGTACTCGCCGCGCCGGTCATCAATACAATCGTGGTCGCGGTCATAAATAAAAATATCGTGGGCCGGGTGACTTCCGCTTACCGACTGGTCAAACAGGTCAAACTGGTGCACGTAATACCCGTTACCTCTTCGTCCGCCAACGGCCGAAACATTGCTGCCGGCCAGCGGAAATACCAGCGGGATGTACTCTCCCGGTGTCAGCGTATTCGGAAATTTCCTCCTGAGCTCCTTCATAATGGCCTTAAACTCTTCTTCTGCTTCAGGAGGGGTAACGTAGTAATTCCGTACGTTGACGAGAAGTTCCCTGTACTTTTCAAATAAATGAGGATGCTCCCTGAACAGAAAAGCGCTATCGCTCTCCGGCTTAAAACAGAAAACAGAAGATACAAGCAGCAGTGTGTTAATCAGCATCAACGGTCTTATAAAAACTTTTTTCTGCAAATATAACGCCGGAAATGACCGGATGACGTAAGTACGTATAGCGGATCATTGATTTTATCTAAAAAAAACTAAAATAAAACACAAAAACCATTGTATATTTGAAGCTTAATTCAGAATTTTTAGCACTTTTGAGCTGGACAGGAAATCTCTACCGTAAAAATAAAAACTTCATTGGTTACTTTGTAGCTGCTTTGGGAGGGGTCATCGTCCAGTATCTTACAGGTACCACGCTATTGGTCAATTTCCTGAAATGGAATACCATAGATGCCTTCTGGGTGGGCTATCTGGTGTCTATCCCCGTAGGTTTTTTCCTTACCAAGCTGCTCGCCTTTAACGCCCGGAATTCGGGGCAAACCACGCGTGAAATCATCAAATATCTCATCACTATCGTGGTTTCGGGGTGCATCACCGTTTACGGGGCCGACTACTCCATCCGTCTCCTGCTCCGTCTTTTCGGTGACCAGAAGCTGGCCATTCCTTTTACCACTAACGAATTCAGCCCGGCCGGCACCATCGGGCACTTTATGGGCATGGGCATGAGCTTTATCTTCAACTTCATTGTCCACAAAAAGTTTACTTTTCAGCAAACCGGCCTGTGGGATAAGATCACCCGTTCATTCAGAAGTCACTGATCTACTAAAAAATATGGCCTTTTCTGTACTTGAAATACACCTGATGTGTATTTTTGGTAAAGTAAAACGATCAATCTATGAAAAAAACATCAATCCTGCTGTTTCTCCTGCTGGTTGCTGCGGGAGTATCTGCGCAAAAAATGACGGTTCAGGAAGGCGATTTTAAATTCCTGAAAGATGCAAAAGCCGTTAATGTGGTATTTCGTTACGATGACATGAAGCTGTTGAAAGAAAACAAAACCGAACAACAGTACAAAGAAGAAAGAACCGCCGAGCTCAATGCCAAAAATGCCGGTACCGGCGATACCTGGGCTAAAAAATGGGATGGCGCCAAAGAATCAATCTGGGAGCCTAATTTTATGGACCTCCTGGCCAAAACCGTTACAGCGAAGAAAGGAACTGTTTTCGGACAGGGCCGTAAAGATGCGCCCTACACCCTGACTGTTGATGCCACCTGGCTTTATCCCGGCTGGGACGCCGGCGTGATGAAGCAACCCGCCAAAGTGTCTACCCTGCTCACCTTTACAGAAACCGGCAATCCCTCGAAAGTATTGCTGAAGATCAAAAGCGAAAACGCACCGGGAGACCAGTGGGGAAGCAATTTCAGCAATGAATCCCGTATCGGTGAAGGGTTTGAAAAGACCGCCAAAACCCTGGGAAACAGGATTGTTAAAGAAGCGTATTGAGGAAGTGAAAAGTGAAAAGCTAAAAGTTAAGGTACATTCTTATATATGTTCCATAACTTTTAACTTTTAGCTTTTCACTTTTATCTTACCCTTCCCCTTGTCTAAATCTGGAACTCGTCCGCGCTCCCGCCGTTCTGCAGCAGGTACGCCATACTTTTGATCACCCGGTCGTGTTTCTGTACAAAAGGGTTTTCCTCGTTCCAGACATACCCGGCCAGCACGGCACATATTTTTCGCTTCACATCGGGGTTCTCGGGCTGATGGAAGAAAAGGGTCTGCAGGTTACCGGTATACCACTCTTTCACATACGTGGAAAACACATTTACTCCCCTTTTGATGTAATCCGAATATTCTTTTTCCCAGTTGACCGGCTCACCGGCCCGCTCTTTCAGGAACAGCTTAGCCGAAAGAAGCGCTGATTCCGTGGCAAAACATACTCCTGAAGAAAATACGGGATCCAGGAAGCCCGCACTGTTGCCTGTGAGCGTAAAGCCCGGACCGTAATTCTGCTTAACCGAGCAGGAATAATTCTTTATCCGGTGTGGTTTGAAAATAAATTCAGTGTTGAGGTAGCGGTCGCGGTAGTAATCCGAGCGCCGGATGGCCTCCCGCAGGGCCTCACCCGGATCTTCCGGCAGTTTTTCAATATATTTAGTGGGCCCCACCACACCCAGGCTGGTATTTCCGTTAGAAAACGGGATCACCCAGAACCATACCTGGGTTTCCAGGATATCAAACGTGATCAGGGTTCCCTCATCTCCCCCTACCCGGCCATCATCTTTTACGTGGGTAAAAATAGCTGAGTTTTCAGTAACATCCGAGGGCATATCCAGGTCAAGAAGCCGCGGCAAAACCCGGCCGTACCCGCTGGAATCAATGATAAATTTTGCGCCTATTTCGTAGGTTTCCCCGTCTTTATTCCTGACCGTGGTGACCGAGTCGGTGCCCTTGAAAGACACGTCCAGCACTTCGGTTTCAAACTCCACATCTACTCCCTTCCTGATCACCTCCTGCACCAGGGTATGATCAAAATCGGCCCGGGGTGCCTGCCAGGTCCAGTCCCATCCCTCTCCGAATTTATTGCTGAAATCAAAAAAGCAGGTCTCTTTCCCCCGGATAAACCGGGCACCCGCCTTTATCTCAAAATTCTTTGCTTTCAGGGCTTCCAGGAGGCCTGCTTCTTCGTAGTGTTCCATAGAGCGCGGAAGGAAGCTTTCCCCGATCACAAACCGCGGAAATTTCGATTTTTCCACCACTTTCACACGCACGCCGTGGTTGGACAGGTAAGCCGAAGCCACACATCCCGAAGGACCGGCCCCGATTACTAAAACATCTACTTCCTCCTTTTTCATATTATCTGTTTAGTATGGTAAAAAATACGTAAGAAATATACTATCTTTGCTGCCTCAAAATTAGGAATATTATATTCAAAGACAAAAGAATTCTGTTTTGAATCCAGTCCGGTTTAACCCTTGATATTTAATGAGCTCCGATACGCGGCATTTAAACCTAAATAGCTTTAAATCAATATTATACAAAGAGTCTCCCGTAGAAATCGATGACCCTACGCTGCAGCGGGTCAGCCGCAGCTTTTCATTTCTCGAACAATTTTCCCGGAACAAGATTCTTTACGGCGTAAATACCGGGTTCGGTCCCATGGCGCAATACCGCGTTCCCGAAACCGACCGCGCCCTTTTGCAATATAACCTGATCCGGAGCCATGCCACGGGCACAGGCCAGCCGCTGGCTCCCGAGTTTGCACGGGCAGCCTTACTGGCCCGGCTAAACACTCTTTCACTGGGCCATTCCGGGGTTCACCCTTCGGTAATTACGCTCATGCAGGAGCTGCTGAACCGTGACATTATCCCGCTTATATTTGAACACGGCGGAGTAGGCGCCAGCGGTGACCTCGTGCAGCTGGCCCACCTGGCGCTGGTGCTTATCGGCGAAGGCGAGGTCTTCTACAAAGGCGCAAGAAGAAATACGGCCGAAATTTTTGAAGAAGAAGGCCTGCTCCCGATACAGGTGGAAATCCGTGAAGGGCTTGCCCTGATCAACGGTACCTCCGTTATGTCAGGCATAGGCATTGTCAACCTTTTCCGGGCCCGGAAGCTCCTCGACTGGTCGGTAAAATGTTCATGCGCCATCAATGAGCTCATGCGGGCTTATGACGATCATCTCTCCCTGGAGCTCAACCAGACCAAGCTGCACGAAGGACAACGTGAAATAGCCGCCCGGATGCGGGCCTACCTGGCCGACAGCCGGCTTACCCGTAAGCGGAAAGAGCACCTTTACACCGGGGAGAACAAAGAGTCGGTATTCAAAGAAAAAGTACAGGAATACTATTCTATTCGCTGCGTGCCGCAGATCCTGGGGCCCGTTCTGGATACCCTCAATTACGTCTCCGAAGTACTCGAAAATGAGATCAATTCGGCCAATGACAACCCTATTGTAGACGTAGAAACCGAGCAGGTATACCACGGTGGGAACTTCCACGGCGATTACGTATCGCTGGAAATGGACAAGCTGAAAATAGTGGTTACCAAGCTGACCATGCTGGCTGAACGCCAGCTGAATTACCTGCTGAACCCTTCACTGAACGGTATCCTGCCCCCGTTTGTGAACCTGTCGGTGCTGGGCTTTAATTTCGGAATGCAGGGACTGCAATTCACGGCTACCTCTACTACCGCCGAAAGCCAGACCCTCTCCAACCCCATGTACATTCACAGCATTCCCAACAATAACGATAACCAGGATATTGTAAGCATGGGCACCAACGCTGCCCTGCTGGCCGCTAAGGTGATTGAAAACGGCTTCCAGGTGCTCAGCATTGAGCTGATCACAATTTGCCAGGCTATTGATGCGCTGGAATGCAAAGATTTTGTATCTTCGACTACCAAAGACCTGTACAACACCATCCGGTCTGTGGCCCCGGTATACCGGGAAGACCGGCCCATGTACAGCGAAATAGAAGCGGTGAAAAATCGGTTATTAAACGAAGAGGTATCATGAAGTGTGCCCTGATTACAGGCGGATCAAGAGGAATAGGCAGGGCCGTTTGCCGGAAGCTGGCAACGGAAACCGCGTACCACCTCCTGATCAATTACCAGTCAAATCAGGCTGCTGCCGAAGAAACCCTCCGCGATGTGGAAGCCCTGGGCCGCACAGGTGAGATTATCCGTTTTAACGTGGCTGACCGCGAAGAAACCCTGAGCGCCCTGACCGGGTGGCAGGAGGCCAGCCCCGGCGCACGGGTAGACGTCATTGTCAACAATGCGGGCATCACCCGCGACGGCCTTTTTATGTGGATGAGCCCGCAGGACTGGACAGATGTGATCCAGACCAGCCTGAACGGTTTTTATAACGTTACGGGCTTTTTCATCCAGCAAATGCTGAGAAATAAATACGGGCGTATCGTTAATATTGCTTCGGTATCGGGCATGAAAGGTACTGCAGGGCAGGTGAATTACTCGGCAGCCAAAGGGGCCCTGGTAGCGGCCACCAAGGCCCTGGCCCAGGAGGTTGCCAAACGGAATATCACGGTCAACGCCGTGGCCCCCGGCTTTATCAGGTCGGATATGACCGGCAACCTGAACGAAGAGGAATTGAAAAAGCTTATACCGCTGGGCCGTTTCGGTGAAGCGGAAGAAGTAGCTGACCTGGTGAACTTTTTGGTATCTGAAAAAGCTTCTTATATTACCGGGGAGGTTATCAATATAAACGGAGGAATCTATTCATAAGATGCATAGAAGAGTGGTTATCACGGGCATGGGGATCTATTCCAGCATAGGAATCACCTTAGAGGAGGTAAGGGATTCGCTATACCAGGGCAGGTCCGGGATCGTCATTGACCCCGAGCGGCAGGAGTACGGCTTCAAGTCGGCCCTCACTGGCAGCGTACCCAAACCCAACCTGAAAGATATGCTTACCCGCCGGCAACGCACCAGCATGGGTGAAGAGTCGGAATACGCCTACCTGGCCACCGTACAGGCTTTGGAGCAGGCCGGGATCGATATGGATTTCCTGGAAAAAAATGAAGTGGGTATTCTTTACGGCAACGACAGCGTTTCCCGCTCCATTATTGAAGCAACCGATATTTTGCGGGAAAAGAGAGATACCTCGCTGATAGGCTCCGGGGCTATCTTCCGGTCAATGAACTCTACCGTAAACATGAACCTCTCCACCATCTTCAGGATGCGGGGCATCAACCTTACGGTGAGCGCGGCCTGTGCCAGCGGTTCACATTCTATCGGCATGGGCTTTTACCTTATTCAAAGCGGCCTGCAGGATACCGTAGTTTGCGGCGGGGCCCAGGAGATCAACAAGTATGCCATGAGCAGCTTTGATGCGCTGGGTGTATTCTCTACTTTCCACGAAGACCCGGCTGCCGCCTCCCGGCCGTTTGACCGGTCACGCGATGGCCTCGTTCCCAGTGGCGGAGCGGCCACCCTGGTGCTGGAAGAATACGAAAATGCCGTGAAACGCGGCGCGCCTATCCTGGCAGAAATCATCGGTTACGGCTTCTCCTCGAACGGCGGCCATATCTCTACGCCCAATGTGGAAGGCCCTTCGGCAGCCATGCACCGGGCGGTTAGCCAGGCCGGAATAAAAGTAACCGACGTTGACTATATCAATGCACACGCCACCTCCACGCCCCTGGGTGACTCCAACGAGGCCGAAGCCATCTTTGGAATCTTCGGAGAGAGAAATCCCTACGTAAGCTCTACCAAGTCTATGACCGGCCACGAATGCTGGATGGCCGGGGCCAGCGAAGTCATCTATTCGGTCCTTATGATGCAAAATAATTTCATTGCACCCAATATCAATTTCGAAACTCCCGACGAGCAATCGGCTAAATTAAATATCGCCAAAAATACCATAAACGAAAAAATTGATATATTTTTGTCAAATTCGTTCGGTTTCGGAGGAACGAACTCCGCATTAGTGGTTAAAAAGATATGAGCAAGGAAGAGATAATAAAAAAGACCAACAGTTTTCTATCGGAAGAATTTGAAGTAGATATCGACACCATCCGGCCTGACGCCGTTTTAAAAGATACGTTAGGACTGGACAGCCTGGATTATGTAGACCTGGTGGTAACGGTGGAAGCCAACTTCGGCGTAAAGCTCGGAGAGGCCGATTTTGTGGGGCTTTCTACCTTCAACGATTTCTACCGGCTCATAGAAAGAAAATTAAACAATGAGTGAGTGGGATGGTAAATCCAAAGGAACGGTTCTCGGCTACAAAATCTTTGTTTTCCTGATTCGCAAAGCAGGAGTAAGAGCAGCTTACGGCTTACTTCTCTTTGTGGCATCCTACTATTTCCTGTTTCTTACCGACAGCAACCGCTCTATTTACTACTACTTCCGGAAAAGACTCAATTACCCGCCGGTAAAGGCCCGTTTGTCGGTTTTCAGGAGCTACTTTACATTCGGACAAACCATCATTGATAAGATTGCCATCTCGGCAGGCCTGCGCAACCGTTTCACGTACGAGTTTGACGGCGTTGAAACCCTCAAACGCCTCCTGACCGAGAAAAAAGGAGCCGTGCTGATCAGCGCACACATGGGGAATTTCGAGATCGCCGAACATTTCTTTGCAGAGATCGACCTTGATTTTCACATCAACCTGGTCACCATTGACCAGGAGCATTCGGCCATCAAAGAGTACCTCGAAAGCATCGGCAAGCCTTCAGTAAAGCTGATCCTGATCCGCGACGACATGTCGCACATTTTTAAGATCAACGAGGCCCTTTCCAACAACGAGCTCGTATGCTTTACCGGCGACCGCTATCTGAAAGGCAATAAATATATGTCTTCTCCCCTGCTGGGCGGAGAAGCCCGTTTCCCGGCCGGCCCCTTCATGATCGCATCGCGCCTCCGCGTGCCGGTGGTGTACGTGTACGTAATGAAAGAAGCCGGGCTTCATTACCACCTTTACGCCCGTGAAGCTACTGTAAAGCACCGCGACGCCCAGGCGCTGCTCACCTCTTATACCGAAAGTGTAGAGGGCATGATCGGGCGGTATCCGTTGCAGTGGTTTAATTACTTTGATTTCTGGGCAATTGACAGTTGACAATGGACAGTTGACAATGGACAATGGACAACGAATGATAGACAATTAAAATAGGTAATAGATATAAAACAACAACAAACCGGTAACAATTTACAGAACAGGTTTCTTAATCGCTCCTTGTCCATTGTCCATTGTCCATTGTCAATTAAAAAAAATGCCTTTCTACAAAGAAATACCATTACCTCCCCACGGTATGCTGATGCTCTGGAAAGTGGAGACCGGAGAAGGCCTCCCGGTGAGCTTAACGGAAGCCTCCAGCAAGCGGCTGGCCGGCATGAAGCGGCAGGAGCACTGCAACGGCTTCCTGGCCGTGAGAATGCTGCTGGAAAGGACAGGGCTGAGTGATGATGACGTTCTATATGAAGCTGACGGGCGGCCTCTCCTGAAAGACGGCCGGCAAATCTCCATCAGCCACTCCCACTCCTTTGCAGCGTTGTATACCGGCCCGGAACCTTATGGCATTGACATTGAAAAGATTCATCCCCGCATCATAAAAAACCGGCCTCATTTTATCAGGGATGAAGTGATCCTGCCGGGATTCGAACCGGAAACGCTTACCCTTATCTGGACAGTGAAAGAGGCCATTTTTAAGCTCAGTAATTCCCGGCCGTTAAGCTTTCTGACCGACCTGCATGTACATTCTTATGATCTGAGCTCCGGCATGGGTACGGCCGTTTCCACCTTCCCGGGCTGGGAAAAGGGGTTTTGTTTTCAGTTTGAGCAGATAGAGGATTATATGCTGACGTGGTGCAAACTCACCTGACGGGGTATAGAGAACACAGATTTCAACACTAAAACTTTCTCATTCCCGATTTAACTTCTATATTGTCGGCAAATTCACACTACAAATTATGCCGCGTACCAACATTACGAACATCCACGATAAGTTCATCAAGCAGATTCTTTCCAATAGAGATTTGGCCGTAGAGTTTCTTCATCAGTACCTTCCCGAAGCATTGACCCGTATACTGGACTTTGAAACACTTGCCCCACAAGATACTTCGTACATTACTGATGAATTAAAAACCTCCTATTCCGACCTCATCTGGGGAGTGGAAATGAAAGGCAAAGAAAGTTTACAGATCAGCCTGCTGCTGGAACACAAAAGCAATGCAGACCCCAATACGACCTTTCAATTACTGGAATACCTGGCTCTGGGTTACCAAAAACAGCTTCGGGAAAAGAAAAAACCGGAACTCATTGTACCAATACTCTATTATCACGGAAAAAAGAACTGGCAGTTTAAAGCTCTTGATACATATTTCACCTCTTATCCTGATTTCCTTAAAAAATACCTGCCTTTATTTGCTGCAGAATTTATTAATCTCAATGAAATCTCGTCTGAACAAATCTATGTACTCAAAAACGGGTTATTATCCAGCGCCGTTATGTTACAGAAGTATTGTTTTGACCCGGAAGGGCTAGCTATTCATATGGACAGAATTATTGAAAACCTCAACCCCTATTTGGAGTCGAACGTTATGGAAAGTATATTTGTTTACCTTGTAAATGGCACACCTGTTGTAAGAAATAATTTTACGAAAGCTATAAAAAAACTACCTGAAGATATGAGTACTAAAATATTAACATTGCGCGAGCAGTTTATCCTGGAAGGAAAAGAAGAAGTCGTACAAAAAACGGTTCTCAATGCTTTTGATGCCGGTATTGACATAGCCACCATCCGTATCATCACGGGAGAAAGCGAGAAAAAAATTAAACAGATCCTCGTTAAAAACAAACGGATCAGCTGACTCTCATCGTCTGTCCGGTTCCCGGATAGCGTACACACTCACGCATGCCTGTCCCTTAAATTCCTCTTTTGTCCACAAACTGCACCGGCTTCCGACTCTTCGGCAGATACACCCGCTTATTCAGCTCTTCCAGTGGCAAAAATTCAATCCTGGGCGTTACCCGGAGCTTAGCCCGGAAATGATCACGAATCTGGGTAAGAAAATCATCGGAAGGGTCATCTACAGCCAGGAAAATCTGGATTTCGTCGGTACCCAGCTCATTGACCGAGATCTCGATCAGGTGGTTCCGGATCTCATCAAACCCGTTCAGCAGGTTATTCATAGCCGGCGGATACAGGGTGGTGCCCTTGTATTTGATCATCTGCTGCTTACGGCCAATCACCGGGCCTATCCGGAGGGAGTTCCGGCCACATCCGCAGGGCTCATGATGCGCCTGTACAATATCACCGGTCTTGAAGCGTACCAGGGGCATGGCCTCCACTCCCAAAGTGGTCACTACCAGCTCACCGCTTTCTCCATCGGGCACCTGCCGCCCTTCTTCATCCACTATTTCCACAATAATGAGGTCAGGATGATGATGGCCGCCCTGCTGAAGCCCGCATTCGGCAAAAGCCGTGCTCATTTCTGTAGAAGCATAGGTAGAAAACAGGCGGATATCCCATTTCTCCGTGATCCTTGCGCTGATGTTATTGGGCGAAAAATCCTGGTTCCGGAGCGGTTCACCAATACAGATCGCTCCCCTGACCCCGCTGTTCCGGTAATCTATCCCGTTCACCTCCGCATATTCGATCATCTTGATCAGGAAAGACGGCACTGTGATCAGGTAAGCCGGACGGTACCGCTGTATGGCATCCCACTGCAGCTCCGGAACACCCGCCCCTACACGCACCACGGTGGCACCCAGCTTTCTTAACCCCAGGAAATACGCCAGACCGGCCATAAACTGCCTGTCCATGGTGGTCATCAGTTGCACTACATCTCCTTTCTCCACGCCCGAGCAGTCAAAAGACATGGCTTCATTACGGGCCAGGCGTTCCAGGTCAGAATCTGTCAGGGCAAAGGTTACGGGGCTTCCTGATGTACCCGAAGTAGTAGCATAGTCGACCACTTTCTGTGGCGGAACACACAGGAATTCCGCATTAAACTGCTGGAGGTGCTCTTTGGTGGTAAAGGGTAGCTTTTGCAGGTCTTCCAGGTTGGCTACTTCGGCTATGCTGACTCCCGCTTCCCGGTAATATCGCTGATAAAAGGGGGAATTCCGGGCCACATACGCCAGGGCTTCTTTAAGCCGGATCTCCTGAAATGCCGCTATTTTCTCTCTGCTCCAGTTCTCTATACTAAGCTCTATCATAAATTCTTCTCAATTTCCCGTCGTGCAGGCAGGGTGGTGATCTCTTTGGTCAGAGCCGTTTCAAAGTAAATCCGGGCCTTATCCTCCTGCTTCCTGTTCTTAAAATATTTTCCTGATTTGTAATATACGGACCAAAGTTCAGGATTCAAAGAAATATACTCCTCAAAAAATGAATCGGGCAGCACGGTATGCGCCTTCAGCGCCCTGTCCAGCATACGATCCAGCACCCGGTACCGTTCGTAGCCGACATACGCCCGGCTGTGCAGAAATGGGTCTTCTTTTACAGTTTCAGCATCAGACCAGAGGCTGTCTTTTCGTTCTTCCGAAAAAACTTCTTTCAGGTCATACGCCACAAAAGCGCCCAGCTGGTACGGGCCGGCCGACACCCATGCCTTGCGTTCTGCCGGCCTGAACACCACCCCGTGGTGGGCCAGCAGCTGGTTCAGGGCTTTCTCATTGCCGAGTCCTATCTCCCGGTCGTCCAGCCCGTACCGGTTACGAAGAAGGCTCACGGCCTTTTCCACGTTTACTTTTTCTTCGTGATCCAGCAGCTGGTTCATCCGCTCAAACCGGTACATAGAATGGCTCTCGGCTTTTTGTTTCCGGTTCTTTTTATCACGGGAATATGCGGTACTCAGAAAATGGTTGGAACACACCAGCCGGGCCCGGTTTTCCACCGCATAAACCCCTCTTTTGCGGGGAGAAATTTCAATCAGCACAGCCCGGTTGTCGGCCGCGCTGCCTACCATGATACTCTCCGAAACAAATACCTTCCTACGGGCTGAAATGGCGACCGCCTCGTCTATATTTTTCGCATATTGCAGGATTTCCCGTACCAGCAGCGATACGGGTGTCCGGGCCTTCCAGGGTACAGACGATTTCCCTGCATTGATGGTCACCGTGAGACCTTCCGTATTCATGCCCGAAACCACACCGATCATACCGGGCCAGCTCACCGACAGAAACCCGTATCCTGAATCGGGCTTCACAAAGGCAACCACCTTGTTTTCCGCAAACTCATCGCCCGCATAAAAATCAAAATTCCGGCCTATCAGCAGATTTCCGTCTTCGGTATTTTCGCCCCATACGGCAAAGGAGGTACAACCTACCATGGCCAGGTCCTGGAGCGCGTGCCCGATATCGTGGGCAGCATGCAGGTACAGGCTCCGGGCATACGGTTTGGCAATAAAATCCAGGCTGTCAGAAGCATAACGCGACAAGCCGTAGATCTCCTGCCGGTATTCGGGAACAATGCTCCGGGGTAATTTCCGGTTATACCAGGCCAGGAAATGCCTGAGCAGCCATTGCCTGCCTTTTGAGGGGACGATCTCTTCTACTTTCCTGAAAAAAACGCTTTCCTGGTGCCGGTACAGGCTGTCGGTGAGCGCCCCGTTCCGCAACCCCAGCTCCAGGGGAGAGCCTTCTATGTACAGCTCCCAGAGGCGGTAAGGGTTTTGCTTCAGGCTGCTGTTTCCCGTTATCCGTCCGGTTGCCGAAACCTGAGTAACCCCGGGTGCCGTATACGGAAGGGAATACCGGTTCAACTTTGCCGTTCCGCAGCCGGTCAGCAGCAGGATCAACAGCCCGAATGCGCTATATATCAGTCTTGATCTCACGGTTAATTTTGTCCAGCAGGTATTTCTTTCCCAGGATCTCCGAACAGGTAGCCACAGCTCCGATAGTTACACCCAGTATGCCGTGCATATTTACACTCTGGCCGGTAAAATACAGGTTACTGATCTGAGATTTCGGCGATATAAAGTTAAGCATAGGGCGGTTACTATCCCGCACATAACCGTACATATTCCCCTCCTCTCCCCCGATATAGTCACGGTACGAAAGAGGCGTAGAGGTATACACAGCTTCAATGCAGTTGCGTATGCCCGGAAATTTTTTCTCAATTTCTTTCAGGAAACGCTCTGTGCGGTCCTGTTTAAACGCCTCATAAGCTGCTCCCCGGTCTGCTTTACCGGCTACCGTATTGACCGTGTCCGCCCAGGGTTTTACATCTTCAAAACGCATATACGTCATAAAGGTCATGCTTTCGGCATAGGTATCACCGGGGTTTTTCAGGCCCATGGAGGCCATATAGCTTTGGGGCCAGGTTTCGTCGGTATAAAACTGGGCCGACCATACGCTGGCTTCGTTCCGCAGGTGGTAAAAATTCCGGTTCTCGTACCGGATACAGCCGGGCTTCAATACCGCATACAGGCTGAAGGCAGCCACCACGGGCTCCAGCAGCGCCACACGGTTGATAAACGATTTACGAAAGCGCCCCGCCATGGCCAGCGTGGCTTTCAGGTCTATGTTGGAAATAAATTGCTTACCGGTAAATTCTTCACCGGTGCGGGTCCTGACCCCGGTCATTTCTCCTTCCCTGAAAACAAACTCCGTTACCTCCCGGTGCTTCAGCAGGGTCACCCGGTACTTCCGGAGCTCCCTGACAATCTGCCGGGTGATCTGGCTGCCCCCTTTTATCACGCGCCACGCACTTTCTATATAGGAATTAACCGATAAAGCATGCACATAAAAGGGTGTTTTTTCGGCAATTCCGGCGTAGAGATACGATGATCCGGCCAGCACAGCCTTCAGTTTTTCGTTGGCGGTCAGTGAATCCAGGTAGTCACGGGTATTCAGCGACAGTATACCGGTATCGTAATTTCCCTCTGCTTCCAGGTTGTACAACGGGAACAGCCTGCAAACCTCCTGCAGCCGGGCACAGTATTTTTGCAGCGCCTCTTCTTCCTCCGGGAAGTACCTGAGCAGGCGGGCCATAAAATTAGCATATCCCTGGGCATGCGGGTACTCGTGCGGATCGCCGTCAAACGAGATCACATCAAACCCGTCTTCGTCCATACGGCTGAGCTCCAGCCCGTCGTAAATACCCAGGTATTTAAAATACCGATACAGGTTTTGTCCCTCTGCAAGTCCGCCGATGTAGTGAACTCCCGTATCCAATATCGTTTTATTCCGCGAAAAAGTCTGCAGGTTACCGCCCAGCTGGTTATTCTTCTCCAGCACCAGCACTTTCAGTCCCTCTTTTGCCAGGATAACCGCTGAGGCCAGGCCGCCCAGGCCGCTCCCGATAATGATCACATCATACATAGCTTGTCAGATCAATTACCTGCGGAAAAGACCGCACCCATTCTTCCGGCAGCCGGTGTTCGCACGAAATAAGCAGAACATCATAGCTTCCCTGAACAGGCAGCTCACCGGGGTAATCCAGGTGCCGGTTCCTGACCATATAATTGTTACGGGCCACTTCGCGCTTTTCTTCGTCCCTGATCCAGGAATCTACTTTTCTTGCAGGCTCGCGTAGCACCATCAGCAGGTCGCCCTCCCCGTAATCATCGGCAATATGCAAAATTCTGGCCGTGGAAGAAAGCTCCGGCTCTACGGCGAAAAAGCGCTTCTCCTTCTCCTCCAAGCCGGTTTTTACGGCTTCATATACTTCTTCTTCCTTGTAGAGATAATTTTCCATCACTACCTGCCCGAAATACCCCGGCCCTTCCAGCTCCTGCCGTAAACGGCTGTATTCTTCCTTAAAATAACGGCTTATACCTTTGGTTCTTTCCCGGTAGCCTTCTCCGAAGGCCCGGTTCTCCGGGCTGATCCGTTCCAGGATCTTCAGGGTGATGCCGTACTTCCGGATAAAGAAATCGCCTTTGGGGAATACATCGGCCCCGCCGTGAATCAGCACGGGCAGGATATCCATTCCAAAATGCTCTGCCAGGTAAAATGCACCTTTGTGGAAACGCCTGATCCGGTTATCCGGAGAGCGCGTGCCTTCCGGGAATACAATGATCGAATAGCCCGCGTCTACCTTCTCCTTCAGTTGGTCCATGCCGCCTTCCAAGCCTTTTGAAACCGGGTAAAATCCTAAAAAACGGACGCCTTTCCCAAAAATAGGACTGTTATAGACCCAATCGCTGACCAGGAAAACGGTCCTGGGATGCAGCATGCCCAGGGCAAGAATATCCAGGAAGGAGGTATGGTTGGCAATGATCACTGCCGGTTTCCGGAAGTCTTCACCCCTGGTGTTGACGATACGGGTTTTCCTGAGGTTCACGCTCGTATCCAGAACCGACTTCATAAACGCGGCCATAAACCGGCGCAGGCCGCTTTTTAACCTTTCCCGGTTACCCGGCCAGAACGAGGCCAGCGTACTTAAAAACGAAAAGAACAGGCCGCCCAGCCCGTAGTAGGTAAAAGACAGCACAGAAGTGATCAGGGTGAGCAAACGGGCAGGTGATTTGCCTCGTTTCGGCCTCCACATGATAAAGGCCCGGAAAAGCAGGGGGTAAAAAACAAAGGTAATGAGCACGGCCATGGATACCCCTACCAGCGAAACGGCTGAAATAGATTTCAACGCGGGATGCTCGGCAAAGATGAGGGCACCGATAGCCAGGATAGTGGTCAGCACCGCCAGCAATACAGAGGTGCGGTAAAGGGGCATTTCATCACGGCCGTAGGTATATTCTTTCTGCAGGGCAGAGGTCATGAAAATACTGAAATCTACCCCGTGTCCGAAAACCAGCGTACACACAATGGTGCTGAAGATATTCAGGTCAATACCCAGCAAGCCCATCACTCCTGCCGTTACCAGCCCCGTGAGCCCGATAGGAATGGCGCTGATCAAAACCAGCTCAACTCTCCGGAAGAATACAAAGAGAATAAGAAGAACGGCTATAAACGACAGGTTAACCAGGCTGTTAAAGTCGTTTTTGAGGTTACCCAGGAAAGTCTCGTTGAGCTGTTGCCGGTCAATGACCAGGGTAGACGGCTCGTTTTTGAAACGGGCCAGCACCTCATCGCGCCGGCTTTCATCAATCTTCACCTGGCTGATCACACTGAAGAGCCCTCCTTTATCACTGATGAAATCCTGCAGGGAGAGGGCTTCAAAATCCAGGAAGCCGGTATAGCTTACCGGGTGAAAATCATGGTTAAGCAATTCAAAGAAAGAGGTGTAGGCATCTGCTGACAGGCCGGTTTTCAGGCCTTCTGAAACCAGTGTCTGCTCCACCAGCGCTTTTCTCTCCGGTGTCCAGAAGCGGTTCCACCGGTCTGTTTTCTGCTGCTGTCCCGCCTGCGAGAGCAGCAGGTCGGCAGGTGAGCTGAAGTCGAGGATCAGGCCGGCGGTTTTGGCATTGCGAAGCTCTGCGGCCAGCGTCCGGCTCCTGTCGAGCGCCGAATCCAGGCTGCCGGCATAGTTGATCAGGTATAGCGACTTAGACGTCAGGTGAGTCGATTCTTCCAGCTTTTTTTCGGTTTGCCGGATATCTTCCGGCACAAAATTCAGCCGGGAAATGTCTTCGTTAAAGCCTACTTTTGAATAGGTGAAGAGGCTGATAACAATGGCCAGCACACACAGGGCGGTCAGCAGGCGGCTGCGTTCGAAAGAATAGGCCGACAACCGGTCTAAAAGGTTCTTTTTCCGGGGAGCCTCCTGCGGCCGCTGCCGGTAAAGATGCGGAATGATGAGCAGTGAAAACAGGGCCGAAGCCACTACGGCCACAGCCGCAAAAATGCCAAGGTCTCTCAGCGCCTCAGAGTGTACAAAAAGCAGGCAGAGAAAAGCCACCGCCGTGGTGGTGCTGCTCATGATCAGCGGCCGGGTGACATCGCGGTACAGCGTTTCCATGTCGCTGTTGTGCTTGTAATGGGTCAGGATATGCAGGGCATAATCAATGGTCACTCCCAGCAAAATGGCGCCTATGCTTAACGAGATGGCCGAAATGGTATCTTTGAGAAAATAGAGCGCCGTGGTGGCCATCAGCACGCCGAATACCGTAGGAATAAAAAGCAGCAGCGGAACATAGAAACGCCGGTAATACAGCATCAGGATCAGCATCAGCACCGTCAGCGCCACAGCCGTGGTGGTCACGATGTCCTGCTTGATCTGCCGGGCATTGGCTACGGCAATCAGGGCTGCACCGTAGTATTCTACCGTACTTTTTGTTTCAAATTCGCGGTTGAGGTGATTTTGTATGCGGTAGAGCTGCTCTGCAAAGGCCGTATTTTTTTCGGTTTCGTTCCCGGCCAGCACCGGGTTAATGAACAGCAGCAGGTTTTGCCGGTCAGGGGTCAGCACATAGCCGTTTTCTGTCACAAATTCTTCACCGGCATTCAGGTCCTGCAATTTTCGCAGCCCCGTAAAAGTCATTCCCAGGGGGTCTTCCATCACCATTTTCCCTGAAACCAGCGCAGAAGGCGAGGTCAGCATGCGGTAATTGGCCTGTACGGTTGCCCGCAGGCTGTCGGGCTGCAGCCGGGCTTCCAGCACAGAGTAGTCGGCAGCGTCAAGAAAGAGCGGCAGGTGAGATCGTACAAAGGCAAAAGCTTCTTCAAAGGTATCCTCCGAAAGCCGCCCCTGTACCGAGCGTACATAGGGCTCACACACCGTGAGGCTGTCGAGGAAGGCATCTGCCATAGCCGTGAGATCATCTGTATCTCCCTCCTTGTCCTTCCGGATCAGCACCGTGATCTTATCGGCAAATTCAAGGCTGTTCAGCACCCGCGATGCCCGGTCAGACGACTCGCTTTTGGGAATCAACCGGGTAATATCTTCTTCAAACTGAAGCCGGGTGAACAAAAAAACGGTCAGGCCCAGGTATCCCAGGGCAAGCAACAGGGTGAGTGCCCTGTTTTTCTCTACAAAGCGGTGAATCCGGATAAATATCTTATGCATTCAACGCCGTTTTAGTCCTGGAGAAAAAAGTAAGTAGCCCATAGCCCGACAGGCCGGTAAGGCCGGCCATGACCACTGCCAGCACCGAAGCCCCGACAAGGTACTGGAAGAGATGATGCTGCACCAGCTCAAAGGTCAGCGGCTCGTCAGGGAGCCAGGGAGAAGCAACAAACAGGGATCCTACCTTCAGAGAAGCAAAAATAATCAGGGGAATAAAGGGAGGCAGGCTCACGTTGGAAAAGGCAAAGGCGATCAGCTTGTTCAACCGAAGCACATACGCCGAGCCCAAAACGCCCGCCGTTTGAAAGCCCCACAGCGGCACAATGCCCCAAAATACGCCCAGAGCCATAGAAAAAGCTTTGACCTGGTCGCTATCGTTACTTTCCAGCACTTCCTCTTTCAGGAATTGCCGGATGTCTTTTTTTTTTAGACTGCGAAAAAAATTACGGGGCTTGATGTACAGCAGGGTGATCAGTACAAGCACGGTATTCAGGATGCTGATGCGGGTAAAATCGCGGAAAGGACGAAAATGAGATACCCGGTCTTTTTGCTCATAATGCACACGAACCGGCACATTCTCCACATTCACGCCCTTCCAGGCCGCCCGCACGATCGACTCGATCTCAAATTCGAACTTAGGGGTAAAATACCGCTGCGGCATCCGTGAAAGCGGGTACAGGCGAAAACCCGACTGGGTGTCACCCAGCTTCACGCCCGTTTCAAACCAGAACCAGAAGTTTGAAAATGCATTGCCGAAGCTGCTCTTCCGGGGCACCCCTTCCTGGGCCATATTCCGCTCCCCGATCAGCAGGATATTGCCGTCAGAGGCATTCAGCCTTTCTATAAATACGGGAATGTCATCGGGGAAATGCTGGCCGTCAGAGTCAATGGTAATGGCAAAGTCATAGCCCATCTCAAGGGCTTTCCGGAACCCGTTTTTCAGGGCTGTCCCTTTCCCGAGATTCCGGGGGTGCTGAAGCACGGTAAGACCGGGAAATTCTTCCAGGATCTCCGCCGTATGGTCGGTAGAGCCGTCATTCACCACAATCACGGCCTCTGTGTACTTCAGCACACCGCTGATCACACGGGCCAGCGTAAGGTGATTGTTATAGGTGGGAATAATCACACACCATTTGTATGTCGACGGAACCCTCAATCTTTTCTATGGTCTTTTAACTACAAAGATAAGGTATGTACTGTGGAAAGCAGCAAGGAAGTGAAAAACTAAAAGATAAAAGTGAAAAGTGAAAAGTTATGGTCCGCAACTTTTAGTTTTTCACTTTTCACTATTTCTCAGGTATCCCCCCACAAAATCCTTCAGCTCGCCTTCCGGCAGCCCCTCAAAATGCCGGGTCACAAAGGCCCGGTCTTCCTCTATTTTATCTTTGTATTTCAATATCTTAGGCGAGTTCTCCTGGATGCTCAGCCGCAGCGTACGAATCTCGACATGGTCGGGATCTTTGGCTACCGCCCATTCCAGCATATGGATGCCTTCGCGTGCCAGCTTCTTTTTGTCTTCTATTTTCTTCGCATATTTGCCTCCTATCAGCAGGGCTGCGCCCCTATAGGCCTGTAAAAGCGGCTTTGATGAGGCTGATATCTTTTCGGTAGTTCGCAGAAATTTCTCCGCGCCCGCTTCTGATGCCGACGCCGCCACAAATTCTTTACGCAAACGGGCCACCTCCTGGGCCTGTACCCCGAAAGACAGCCAACATAAGATTCCTATGGCCAGATTTCTCATATTCTTTTGTAGGTATTACTCATTTTGAGTGCGGTAACATCTTCAAAAAGTGTTGTATTTTTCACCTTGATCTGCTCCTCTTCCGTACTGTCTATTTCCAGCTCCAGCAAGAGCTCCGGGTTCTTTTCCGGGTTGATCAGCGCCATAAACTTCACATTGGCCACACTGGTCATCATCAGCTTCATGCCCAGGATATCCTGGGTCAGCTCTTTTACCACCTGCAGCATACAGGCGCCGGGAGTGACCGGGTTACCCGGGAAATGGCCTTTAAAAATAGCATGATCTTTATTCAATACCACGGCCACGCGGTATCTGCCCTCCCCTTTATCGGTAACCGCATTTACGGTATAAAAGCCTTTCTCTGCCAGCATACGTTATTTTCGTTCTTTAAGATAATACACCGGGCCTGCCTGCATGACCCGGCGGGTTTCCCGGCAGCAAATTTCCGGTATATTCTCCTCTAGTGTATGCCGAATTTTCAAAAATATCAAAAAGTCGGCATTTTACCCTTACATCTCGTCCCAAACCGGTTCTTTACCTGCAGTTCAGGGTACAAAAACCGCGGGGTCGATCCGGCTGTTCAACACTTTATTTTTTAATATGACCCGGGTATAGTCTTCAGACGGCTCAATCATTTTCACCTCACTGACCGCGTTGTTCTCAAAAGTAAGCTCAATCTCCCGGATATATTTTTTGAGAGAAGCCTCCCGGGTGGTCAGCCGTACCCGTGTCTTTTCCCCGAGCCGGCTAAACGAAAATACGAATTCAGGCGCATCAAACATATTGCCTGTGACACTCCCGGAAATAAGCTTGTTCAGCTTTTCCAGTCGCTTGCCGGCATTGATGTCTTTCTTTTTGCCGTCGTCATTAATGTACATTTTGTTTTCAAGGAATAAAACGCTGTACGGCGAGGGCGAAGTGTATTTCCATAGCACCTGCCCGGGCTTGCGGAAGCTGAGGCGGCCTTTGCTCTCGGCTGCTTTGGCCAGGTAACGCGAATGCCGCATCTGGGTGAAGTCGGCCGTAAGCGTCTCCGTCTGTTCGGCCAAACGGCGGACCCCTTCTTTAAACGCCCGGATTTCTGCCTCGCTCATGGCTGTTTCCTGCTGGCCGGCTGCTTCAGAGGCATGTAAAAACAAAAACAGGATCAACAGCATTCCCTTATATTTCTTCATACGCTTCAATAGTAAATAATTCATCCAGGGGAACCGACTGTAACGCCTTTTCCCCCAACTTATCCAGCAACTCCCGGAGCACATTAACGCTCCTCTCCGACGTGTCGTGCAGCAGGATCACCCTGCCGGACTTCAGCCGCCGGAGGATACGGTCAAGAATTTTCTCTTCCTGCCGGATCACTGTATCCAGTGAGCGGATGCTCCACCCCATAACGGTGTGTCCTGTATATTGGACTGCTTTTTTCACCGAAGGATTAGTCACCCCGTAAGGCGGACGGTAAAATTTTACCTTTCGTGAAATCACGGCCCGGATGGCCCGGTCGGCAGCCCGTATCTCTTCTTCCATTTGCCGGGCATTCATAAAACCGGTATTCCGGGCATGCGAGTACGTATGGTTTCCTACGGTATGCCCCTCGGCCAGCATCCGCTTCACCAGCTCCGGGTATTTCTCCACCTGCCTGCCGATCAGGAAAAAGGTGGCCTTCTGCCCGTGCTCTTTCAGCAGGTCAAGCACCTCGGCGGTATAAGGAGTAGGACCGTCGTCAAAAGTGAGCGCTATATGCTCCGAAACCGGGTTTTCATGCCGGGCTTGCAGGTGATAGTTCCAGCGGACAGAGAACGAGCCCGCAGCCGCAAGAGCCAGCCAGACCAGTACAGGAATAAGCAGGAAAAACGCGCTCACCGGGTAAAAAAAACGAATGCCCAGCCACAATAGTATTCCCGAAAGCAGGAAGGCCGTATTTGACCGGTGAGTCAGCATCCTGAAAGCAGGATAAAGCTATGATCGAGCCCCCGGTATTGATTATAGAGAAGAATATTCCGGTAGCCCGGCCGGGTTTCTCCGCTTAACAGAACGGCTTCCGGCAGCTGTTGCTTTTTGAGGATACCGGCTGCCAGCCCGAAACCGAATGCCGATGCGGTGTTGTACTCACCGCTCAGGTGCTTGTAGTGCACAACGGGTATTCCGGCCGAAAATTCGCTCAACAAGGCGGGATAATAGTCCTGGAACTGCGTGTCGTCGTTCTTCCCGATCACCACGGCATCGATGGCTTCCACGGGTGTACCGGTTCGTTGCAGGAACTGCAGCAGCCCATGGCCGGTGGCCTCCGGCTCAAGCCGGTTCATGACCTGTACATCTTTCAGCTGTGCGTAGCTCTGCTCCTTTTTCCCGGTTTCTAAAACGAAAAACGAGGCCCCTTCGCTGTACGACGCGCCGGGAGAGTTTTCACCCGTTTTGATCAGTCCCGCCAGCGCAAACAGGCGGTAGGTAAAATCTGCCTTTTCGTCTACCCCACCCACCAGAATGGTGCGGGCTTCGCCGTTCAGAAGCTGGAGACGGGCATCTGCCAGGGCCGATTCAAAGGAAATGGCCCCGTTAACATACGAGAAATTATAGGCTTTGCAGCCCAGCCCCAGGGCAATCTGCGCCCCTACGGTATTGTGGGTAGACTGGATAAACGCCGTAGGAGTCAGGAAGGCTTCCTGGTTTTCAAGAATGGCCATCAGGAAATTCTCGGAGTCTTTGATACAGCCTACGCCGGTACCCGTGATAATGGCATCCAATTCGGGCGAACCCGCCTCTTTCAGGGCAATGGCCGAGGCCACCACGCCGTTTTTCACGCCGGCGCCCATCCGGCGGATCATGGCCGGTGAGATATATTCTTTGTAAGGCGGTGCCACTACAGGCAGGATATAGCCTTCCGGCGCGATTATTTCTTCCGGGAAACTGCCGTCAAATGTTTTCTGGGCAGATATGCATCCGCTTCCGTTAATGTAAATCATCTGCCGCCGTAAATAGTAAAGTGGAACAATTTCCGCCGAAACCAAAGGAGTTCGACAATACATGGCGGACCTCCTTTTTCTGCAGCGAGGTCTCCGGCACCAGGTCAAACTCGGGCATGGGGTTCCGGAAGTTCAGGTTGGGCCAGATCATGCCGTGCTGCAGCGAAAGAACGCTGTATACCGCCTCAATAGCCCCGGCCGCGGCCAGCGTATGGCCGGTATAGGGCTTGGTAGAGCTGAACGGCGGCACCCGGTCTCCGAAAATATTGATCAGCGCCCGGCCTTCTGACAGGTCATTGTTGCCGGTGGCCGTACCGTGCACGTTGATGTAGCTGATCGCATCGGGGCGCAGTCCTGCCACGCGCAACGCTTTTTCCATGGCTAGAGTAGCGCCTTCGCCGTTTTCTGACGAAGCCGTCTGGTGATAGGCATCATTGGCGTTTCCGAAACCGGATAAATAAGCTAAAACTTTCCTGTTTTCTGCTTTTATCACTTCCTCCGATTCCAGCACCAGGTAAGCAGCAGCCTCGCCCAGGTTGAGTCCTTTGCGGTCACGGTCAAACGGGGTGTTTTCCGTATCTGACAGGATCATCAGGGTTTTAAAGCCGTTAATGGTAAATTTGGCCAGCGCATCGGTCCCGCCTACCACCACACGGTCAAGCTCGCCCGAAGCGATCATCCGGGCACCCAGCATGATGGCATTGGCCGCTGAAGAGCAGGCCGTGCTGATGGTGGTTATGAAACCGTGTATCCCGAGGGCGTCGGCAATCTTATGGGTGCTGTCGCCGGGATCATGGCTCAGGATATACCTTCTTATCGCTTCATTTTCCAGGTACGAGGTGAAATACTGCTCGGTGGTGTCCATTCCGCCCACGCTTGTGGCCGAGACCAGTCCCGTTTTCCATTTCCCGGTACCGGTAATGCCGGCGTGCTCAACCGCCTGCCGGGCAGCCATCACCCCCAGCATAGCTGTACGGGTGTAGTTATTTCCCTCTTCTAAATTTAGATATTTAGCTAATTCTTTATTTGTCTTTTTGATCTCCCCTACCCGGATCACGTCTTTGTGCACCGTATCCAGGTTTTCAATGCGGGATATGCCGGGTTTCAGCTCCACCAGCGAACGGAAATTTTCTTCCACGGTAAGACCAATGGCTGAAACGATCCCCATTCCTGTAATACCTGTTTTTCCCATTTATTTTGTTCTGTGCTCTGCAATATAGGCGGCCATGGTGTTAACCGACCTGAAAATATTCCTGCCTTCTTTCGGATCTGACAGCTTGATGCCATAGTCTTTATCAAGCATGACAATCAGCTCCAGGGCATCGATGGAGTCGAGTCCCAGCCCGTCGCCGAAAAGGGCGTCATCGTCGTTAATATCGGCGGCCGTAACGTCTTCCAGGTTAAGTGCGGCTATAATTTTTTCTTTGATCTCCTGTTTGTCCATTTATATCAATTTGTTTAAATTCTGTTCATTATGCTCCGTCAGGCCTTCGCTTCCCACCCGGTATACCAGGGCACGGTAGCTTTCGTCCAGCATTTCCACCCATCCGCACAGTACATCGTCTGCTTTTCCGGTGCGGATCAGCGAGTCGGCATACACCGGGAAAAACGCCGCCGGGAAGTTTTCAAACACAAAGAAACTATTTTCTGAATAAAGTTTATACTTTATGCTGATTTCTCCCAAACAAATGTTGGGGAGGGTGTATACAAAGATCGCCGGGCTGGGATAATACGCTTCTTTATCGTCAATAGACCGCTGGTAAACGAGGTCGGTATCCAGTGAAGAAGAGCGGTTGGCAAAGACCAGCGCCGTATTTTTTTCTTCGGTCAGCACCTGTGAAGCCGCCAGGAAAGCCAGCTTGCTGAGCTTATCCATTTTGAAGAACTTCGGGTACGCCAGGCCGAAATGCTGGTAAGCCATTTTGGCAAAATCGGTAAACTGAGCGGCTCCGGCAGAAAAGACGGTTTCCCCGTTCAGCCGGATCGCCCCGCCGCTGATCTCGCAATAGTCCTGTATGTAAAATGCTTTGCTCAATTTAACTTTTCAAAAATTACGGCGGTGTTGCAGCCCCCGAAACCCGAGGCCGTCTTCATAAAATACCTGACTTCTTTTTTTTCGGGTGCTTGCACCACATGGATCTCCCGCGAAACTCCCGGTGTCTCAAAGCCTAAAGAAGGATACAGGATTCCCCTGCGGGCCGATTCAAAGGAGATCACGGCTTCGAGTAAGCCGGAGGCTCCCAGGGTATGACCGAAATACCCTTTCAGGCTGTTGACCGGCACCCGGTTCAGCCCGAGGCGGTCCAGCGCTATGGCTTCCATTTCATCGTTGTACTCCGTAGCGGTGCCGTGGGCAGAGATAAAGTCGAGGTCGTGGCCGTTCATCCCGGCCTCTTCCAGCGCCCGGCAGATGCTCCGGTAAAGCCCTTCACCGGTACGCGAGGGCCCGGAGATGTGGTTGGCGTCATTCACGGCCCCGTCGCCGGCTACCCGGAACAGCCCGGGCTCTTTCGTTACCAGCGCGGCGGCAGCGGCCTCACCCAGGGTAACGCCGTCGCGGTTTTTATCGTAAGGCCTGCAGGGGCCCGAGCTGAGGGCCTGGAAGCCCGCAAACCCGCTCAATACAAATTCAGTAACTTCATCACCGGCCACGATATAAACGGCATCGTAAGCTCCAGCATCAATTACCCGCTTCGCTACCGCTACGGCCAGGATACCCGAAACACAGGCGTTGGAAAGTACCCAGGGGGTTTCACGGAAGCCAAAATGCCGGGCTACTTTCCGGGCCATTTCCGGCAGAAAGGCATCGGGTACAAGTTCTTCACCGGTCAATGCGCTGATATTTCCCTTGGTGGTAGACACGAGGAGAAGCGACCGCCCCTGAACCGGGTTGCGTTCAATAACCGGCTCCAGGGCCCGGATCAGCATGTTTTCCAAACGGGTAAAGCCTGCGTGGGCAAGCACAGATCCGGTAATCCGGGCGGCATGGTACGGCACGGGCAGCAAGCCGCTGTTCTCAAAAAAACGGATACCGCTTACGCCCTCATCGAGCCGGGCCAGCGTAGCAGGCAGGTTGGCTCCCAAAGGAGTGAAGCAATTGTAGTCCGCAATAAAACTCATGTACCGTTTTTGAGGTGTGCAAATTTAACGGAAATCCATGAAGGAAAAAACAGGATGGAAACGCTAAGCAATAAAACACCCCGGAGAACAGTTTATATGAATAATAACAAACGCACAGACATGAAGAAATATATCGCCGTAACTTGCATTCTTTTTTCCTGCATAGCACCGGCTTTTGCCCAGAGGGAAACCAACGCCATCCGGTTTTCACCGGTAGGGGTCAATGAAGTGGGTACCACCGTGGGCATCAGCTATGAAAAGTACCTGGCCCAGAACTCCAAGCTCAGCCTGGTTTTCCCGCTGGATGTGGTATTCCGGCAACACGACCAACTCTGGACCTCGGACGACCGTTCCAGTCCGGCCTATTTTTACTTTACACCCGGTTTTAAATTTTACCCGGCATCCCTGGAGCGACCGGTTAAGTATGCTATCGGCTCCAACCTGGTGCTGGGCTCAGGAAAAAGATATTATTACGCGTCCGGCTCTGTCAGCAGCGACGGCACCTGGCGCGACCGCTATAACCTGTCGAACAATACCCGCCTCGGGGTGATGGTCACCAACTACGTCAATTTTGATATTTCGCGCAAGTTTACAATGGGCATTAACCTGGGCTTCGGGCTATTGTATGTAGACAAAAGCGCCAATAAGCAGAACGATATCGGGGGAACGGTGCAGCTGAGCACCAATTTCGGGTTTAAGTTTTAAGGAGGGATCACTTTGGGGCAAGCCTGAAAACAACAGGCTTGTAAATTAGCTGTACTACGCCCGATCTGAAAATATTGGTTTTGATCAGCTCAAGGTTTAAGCGTTCTTTTAAATCTTCAAATAATGGTTTCCCGCTTCCCAGGGCGGTTGGGTGTACCGATATCCTGTAAATATCAATAAGCCCCGATTCAATAAACGTTTTGATAAGACTTGCACCTCCGTAAAGCCATATATCTTTACCGCTTTGCTGCTTAATATCTGCAACATTTTTAGCTATGTCCGTATTGATAAAAGTTGCTTTTTCGTCTTCCCTGTTTTGGCTTGAAAAAACATACTTTTTCTTTGAATGAATGTTTTTCCAAAATTGCACTTCGGCTTTATCTGTATTTTCACCGGGTACAAAATTGCCCCAGGTATCGTAGCTTATCCGGCCGTAAAATATGGTATCTATCGTAGATAAAAATCCGTCAAAATCCATATCATCGTCCATAATACACCAATCAATTTCTCCGTTTGCCCCTTCAATAAATCCGTCTAAACTCGTAGCTAAATCTAAAATTACTTTTCTCATTTCTTTATGGTTTACACAACCAATCAAATTTAATACTTCCTTTTGATTTATCCTCCTTAGTGAAACCGGATTTCCCACGTACCTTAACCGTGGTATGAGATTCGTTCCAAATCGTTTTTGAAGCTAACAGGATTATCCTGTCAACACTGCAAAATCCTCTTTAAGCAGGAGCTACTCAGGCAACGGGGCAAATCGGAAACCTATAAATACAGGTCCTCACTGAACGTTACCGGCTACGCTCTCCCGCCAACGTTGAAAAAATCCGGGGTAAGCAAGGCTGAGCTCTCCGGCGGCATCCACAAATACCTGCGTGGTCTCACCGGTGCAAACCACTTCGTTATTGCTGTTATAGATGGTGAACAGGAAGATCATCTTGGCGGCGGGAGAGTCTACCAGCGCGGTTTCTATCCTGCCGGTTTCACCGTAGCGAAGCGGCAGCTTGTGCTCACAGACGGTTCTGACAATGGGCGTGGTATAGCCTGCAGCCTGCACATCGAGATAGGAGATACCGTATTTTCTTCCGAAAGCCTCGCGGCCGTCTTCGAAGTATTTGATGTAATTGCCGTGCCACACAATACCCAGCGGATCTGTTTCATTGAAGCGCACCCGGAAATCACAGCTCATGGTCAGCTGCTCAAAAATTTTATACGGCTCTTTTCTTCTCATCGTACACAATCGCTATTCCTGTCATAAGCACAAAAAACGCCAGCAGCAGGGCCAGGCGGGGCAGAATGGCCCACAAATCCGAATTCCGGAGTATTACATCATAAAACGCATTCAGGCCCCAGTTCATGGGCGAAAGCCCCGAAACAAACTGCATAAATGCCGGCATGGCAAATACCGGCACCCAGACGCCGCCAATAGCCGCCAGGATGACCACCGAAGTAGCGCCAAACGGGGCCGACTGCTCCTGGGTCTGGCTCACCGTGCCCAGGAGAATCCCAAACCCGATGGCCGCAAAGCCCGAGCACAGGGCCACCACGCTCATCAGGAGGAGCTTGCCCCCGGCCTGCAGGGGCTCAAGCCCCAGTAAAGGGAAAAGATAAACCCCTACCGCCACCATCAGGTAAAACTGGATCATACAAATCACCAGGAAAGTAACGGTTTTTCCCATAATGACCACGGTGTAGGGCATGGGCAAAGTTCTCAGCCGCACCAGCGTTCCCTGTCCTTTTTCTTTTACCAGGTTTATAGATAACGGAATAACGATAAAGAAAATGGCAAAGAGTGTCCAGGCCGGTACGTTGTGCTGGGTGGCATTCGGGATCAGCTCCCGGGTGCCGGTTAGCGGCATAATTTCTTTGAAGCTGAGAAAAGATTTCTGGCTGAGAATGGCCACGCTGTCGCTCAGCTGCTCCTGGAAGAGCGAATACACCGACTGCACCTCCAGTTCAGACACCATCTTGTCAATGTTGTTTTTCACCGCACTCTTGAACGCCAGCTGGGTAGCCGGGTCAAAATAGAGGCGGATCTCTTTCGTTTCCACCTCATGAAAAGCGGCAGAGCTGTCTTCACCGATACCTACATCTTTCAGGATCTTGTCTACATTCACCTGCACTTTCTGATGCAGGTCGGCAGAAAGGTTTTCCGGAACAATTACCGCCATGGGGTAACGGCCTTTAAAGACCTCGCTGCGGGCCTGCTCTTCGGTAAGTTGCTTACCCTCCTTTTCCGAAACGATCTCGAAGCTGCCGCTGTTTTCCAGGTTTTCACGGATACCCTTGGATACACTTCCATGGTCATTGTCGATCAGCAGCACCGGGATTTTGGCATTGCTCAGTGTTTTGAAAGACCCCTGCTGAATGAGGGTTACCGTGATGATCAGCGCCAGCGGCATCACAAACAGGATGATCAGCGCCCCGGTGTCCCGCAGCAGGAGCAGGCTTTCTTTTTTAACCGATGCCCAAAGCTTATGCATAATCTCTCAGTTCTTTTCCTACCATCGATAAAAACACGTCTTCCAGCGACCGGGCCTGCGGCACGCTCCCGATAAGCTGTTGCGGGGTGCCCTCTGTCAGCACCTGGCCGTGGTCAAGAATGGCCACACGGGTACAGAATTCCTGGGCCTCGATCAGGTGGTGCGAGGTATAGATCAGGGTTGTTCCTCCGCGGTTATACGACTTTAAAAATTCTATGATAACGTTTTTGCTCTGGATATCCACGCCTACGGTAGGCTCATCGAGGAACAGCACCATGGGCGAATGCAGGATGCCGGCAATCAGGTTCACCCGCCTTTTCATACCGCCTGAAAAGGTTTCAATTTTCTTATCGGCATATTTCAGAAGGCCGAGGTGACCCAGGTGCTCTTCCACTTTCTGTTCGAGCATTTTCCCTCTCAGGCCGTACATGCTGCCAAAGTAAACCAGGTTTTCACGGGCACTCAGCGAAGGATACAGGGCGTATTCCTGGGGTACCACGCCAATGTTTTTCCGGATCTCCTCCCCTTGCGAGCGGTACGACCAGCCGTTAATCGTGAAATCGCCGCTGGTAGGACGGATCAGCCCGCAGAGCATGGAGATAAGCGTGGTCTTGCCGGCTCCGTTGGGCCCGAGCAGGCCGAAAATTTCTCCCCGTGGAACAGCCAGTGTCAGCTCATTTACCGAGAAGTCTTCCGCCTCGCGGTATTTTTTACTTAGTGTATGAATCCGGATAACCGGTTCGGGACTGTTTTTCAGGATCTCGCTCACACCGCTTTTTTTAATTTCTTAAAGAATGCCTCCTCCCGGTCGGCCAGCCGGTCAAGCTGGTCGGCCAGCGCCTGGTACATGCCGTCTTCCGTTTTCCGGTTCTTCAGGATACGCGATGCGTTCAGGGCAAAATCACGCCATTCATCGCCTATACCGGTCATTTCCTGCGACAGCGCTTTGAGCTCCGGTTTTTCCAGGATACCGGCGGCTTCCTGCAGGAAGGCCGCATAGATATACCGGAACCCGCCGCCGCCCGTGCCGATCTCCTCCTGCATGCGCACAATCTGCGCCAGGTAATGATTGGTGGCTTTCACACCCACTTTTTCCGGCCATTTCCGGATTTTCCGGGCCACCAGCCGCTCGCCTTTCACCCCCACAATGGGTACGGGAGCCAGCATGGTGGAACAGGCGCTTTTAATGGCCTTAACGATGGCTTTTTTGAGGTCGATATCCTTCGGAATATGGATCGGGAAGTACATCTGCCCCTGCGGCGCCAGGGCGCCCTTGGCATACCGTACCTTTTCCAGCTCTTCCGGGCTCAGTAAGGTGGTATTTTCCATCACCGGGTCACTCACCAGGTATTTCCCTTCTTCCTTCCCGAAAATCACCAGGTTATGGGCATTGAAGTGAAACCGGTACTGGTCAGGAAAGTACGGCAGGTTAAACACGCCTACCTGCAGCCCTGTGGGAATACCGTTAACCAGGTTTTCTTCCAGCGCCCTGCGGGCCTCTTCCGGGTCAGAAAATTTCTTCCGCCTGATCCGGATGCCCAGGCGTTTGGCTACCCGGCTGAAGATAATGCCCGGCTGCGGACGATAGCTGATGGCCGGCGCGTGATTCACTTTCAGGAAAGGAATATATACGAAAAAAATACCCGAGCCCAGGCCAAAGACCATGGGTTCGCTTAAATTCAGTCCATTGTGCCGGAGCAGGTTGGAGGCCACTCCGTTCTCACAGTGAGCCGACTGATGATGTTCAAATTCAACAACCATTATTCCGGTTTATAGTTTTTTAGTTCTTCCGGGGTAATATTAAAGGCCTGAGCATACCGTGCCAGCACCTTGTTACCCAGCCGCTTAAAAACGGCCGGCTTCAGGTGCCGCTTTACGCGCCACATCCAGAGGCCCGTATACCCGGCCAGCACCTGGAGGTCCATTTTATTGAGTTCCATAAAGTAGAGGATAGGGCTGGCTTTCCCGTCCCTGATCTTCTGCCTCGCCTCTTCCACCCATTCTTCAATGGCTGCAATGGAGTTATCCAGCGCTACGGTTTTGGGTTCCCAGCCCGTACTGAGCGCGGTGGTATAGTTCCCGTCTTTGTCTACGGCATAGCACAGCTCCCGCATATTGGCGGAGGCCAGGTTACTCTTGTCCTGGGGTACTTCTTCCTTTTTCATTGCCTTGTTCCTGGATAAACAGATTGATTTCTCCCTCCAAAAGTAATGTTTCCTCCTGAAAAGTGCGGCATTGTACCCGGCAGGTACTGTAATTTTCCGAATCAAACCTTGACAGCAGCACGGCCTTTGTCACCAGCCGGGTACCTACAGCAGGCTTCTGCAGGATGTTGATCCGGCGGATAGAGCTGATAAAGCCGATCACCTCGTTCTCCGTTTCATCGAGAAAGTATGTCTGGGCCACAATGCAGGAGGAAGTCTGGGCCGCATTTTCTATCATGCCCGATTCGCTCAGGTAACCGTCTTCCACAAAGACCGACTCGGGAGAAATATAAAATTCACATTCCACGCCTTCTGCCGTAATCTCCCGGATGCCGTCTACCATCTGCATGGGCTTCTTGTGCGGCAGGTAACGGTGTATTTCCAGCAGCCTGTTCATGAAGCCAGCACCGTTTTCATCTTGCCGGAAGCCACCGGCAGATCATTGACAAACGTTTCTACCGCCACCAGGGTAATTCCCATAAACTCCTGCAGGATCTCCACACGGGTGGTGAGGGTCTCTCCTACCGCCGGCAGGCGGTGAATGGATACATTGCTGATAGAACCGATATAGCCCACAGGCGCCGGCTCATTTTTCAGGTAATACCGGTACCCCGTGTGGAGGGCTACTGACTGGGCCATATGCTCTACAATTCCTCCTTCGAGAAAGACCCCTTCTTCAGCAAAAATATCGGCCGGCTGTATTGTATAACCAGAATCAATGCTTGTTTCCGTGTAGTGAATGAGGGTATCCACCATAACAAAAGGATACTTCTGGGGCAACAATTCAGCTACACTGATCATACGCTCACCACGGTTAAAAGGGCATACGAATAGGTAAACCGGGCACTTTCGGGTACCGAAAGCAGGATCTTCTCCCCTGCTTTCAGGCGGCCGGAGGCAAGCAGCTCTTCCAGCATCAGGTATATCGAGCCCGCACCTACATTTCCTACCCGGGCCAGGTTCATGAACCACTTTTCCGGAAGTATGGGGGCTCCTTTTTCTTCCAGCGATTTTGCCAGCCCGCTGACAAAATAATGCGACGAAACGTGCGGCAGGAAATAATCGATCTCCGACGACGCCAGGTGATGCTTGTCAATGGCCAGCTTCAGGCTTTCTGCTCCTTTTTCGAGGATATGCTGGTCAAGAAGGCGGGTATCCTGCTTGATGGCAAAGAGCGACTGGTTCAGCCATTCTTTCGGCTCGTATTCGCTCCAGGGCTTTACGTTGCCGTCTTCCTGCTTCTCTCCGCCGGCATACATGCAGGTTTCCAGCTCATGGGCGTACGAATAGCCTTCCATCCATTCTATTTTCAGGGAAAGCGGTCCGCGGGGTTGGTTTTCCAGTAAAAAGGCACCGGCCCCGTCAGAGAGCATAAAGCGTAAAAAATCCTTTTTAAAGGACAGGATAGGCTGTTCTTCCAGCTTTTCAAGGTTCTCGATCTCTGCATTGAACTTGTCGGCCAGCATCCAGGAAGAGGTCCGCTCCGATCCCGCGCACACGGCGTTGCGGGTTCCGCCCGACTTCACCGAAAGGTAGCCGAATTTCAGGGCGTTCATGCCGGCGCAACAGTTGCCCGACGCACAGTTTACTTCCAGGTTCCGGTTTTGCAGGAACCCGTGAACCAGTACCGTATGCGAGGGCATCAGCGTATCGGGTGAAGAGGTGCCGCACGACAGCAATTCCATATCCTCCGGCCCGAAGCCTTCTCCGTAAAGACCTTCAATGGCCTTTGCGGTCAGCTGTGCATTGGTGTGTGTGCTGGCTCCTGATTGATCGAAAGCGTAGTATCGTGTTTTTATCCCGTTATTTCTTAATACGATTCTTTTGGCCCGTGAAGCTGCATTATTGACCAGGCCCAGGTAATTTTCCATTTCGTCGTTGGAAACCGGGTCATTGGGTAAAAACTTCGCCGCGCGGGTGATATAAACTTCTGCCATAAATCTAAACTCGCTGAAAATATTCTTTCTCTTTTAAAAATGATCTCCTCCAGAACGGATACGTCAATATATGAAACACAAACACAACAGGAGATACCACATACAATGCCAAAATCACGTAAATGTTGAATAGCTTCAGCAGGAATTTCCTTTGAGCAGGCCGTTTTTCAATGATCTGAGCCCACTTTTTAAAGATTGCGTTCCCTTTCTGGTCTACCGACAGCAGGAAAGAGCTGACCCGTACGGCGCCATTGGCCGCCAGCTCGGGCTGAAGACTGTTCAGCGTACCCGCTTCAAGGTGCTTCTGAATGATCCGGCCGAACTCTGCTGCCCCCCGGATATCTTCTTCCGATACGCCGGGCATAGGGAAAATGCCCAGGTATTTCCTTTTTATGCCCGAAAACAGCCAGTCGACGATCGTCACTACGCTCACCAGGTTTCCGGCACGGTCTACCAGCGCCACATTTCCCACCAGGTCAGCACCCGCTTCCTTCAGCAACTTTTTGACTTTTTCCTGGGCCAGGATCCACATATTGCGGGTGCCGCTGACGGTCACCACCGGCCGGCCCGACAGGAGCTTCCGGCCCTCGTCGCTCTTCAGGAAAGATGTCACAGGAATAGACGGGCTCAGGAACCACACCTGGTAATGAAAAAGAACAAGGTCATAGTCACCTTCCAGGATCTCCGGAGGTACGGGCTTCAGGCGGTGGGGCCGTTGCTGAAAAGAGTCGGGGAAGCTGTCGAAAAAGCTGTCGCCCGTCCACGGAAAAGGAAACTCCTCCTCCATTTTGATTTCATGAAAAACCACGTTACAGCCCGCTAAAGGCCCTACTATACTATCTGCTATGGCCTTTAGCTGGCCCGATTGCGTATAGTAAACCACGAGGATATTTTTCTTCATCAGCTTTATTTCCGGAAACAATTTGCAAAATTAATGATTAAGCCTCACAACAACACGGTTAGGGTGGTTTCTTTTTGCTTATCCTGTGGCAATCCGTAGCTTAGTAAATTATCCATAGCTCAGTTACAGGGTTTTCTTCGGAATGTTTTAGTCTGGAGAACCTGAAAATACAGGAGTTTGAATTGAGGTTTTTGTTAAGGACAAAAGCACAAGAGTTTATCATGCCCGTGAAACAGCTTCTGAAAATACAGGAAAGCTTATTTGATCAGATACATTTGGCAATAATCTGAAATCATTTCAACTAAAATAACTTTATCTTTGTTATAAAATAAAAGTGACTCTTATGGATACCAAACAACAGGAATTATTGAGCCGCATTACCATCCAACCGGGTTTAATGGGAGGAAAAGCGACTGTCCGTGGTCTGCGATTCCCGGTCAGTGATATTCTTGAGTTATTATCAAGCGGTATGACGGAAACTGAAATATTAGAGCAACATCCTATTTTAGAGCAGTCGGATATTCAGGCTGCTTTGCTTTACGCTTCTTTGAAGGTAAAAAACACGGCCGTAATTTATGCTGCCTGATTTAGAAATCTGGTTAGACACTAACATTTCACCCATTATTGCAAAATGGATGGGGGATTACCTGAAGATTTCTGTTAAGTCCTCTTACAGTCTTGATCTTCATCATTTGGATGATATCACGATTTACCAGATGGCAAAAAGTCATGGCAATGTGATATTGATTTCGAAAGATACAGATTTCCCCGAACTGATCAGTCGCTTAGGCGCACCTCCAAGATTGATTAATCTAAAAATCGGGAACTGTAGTAACCAGTTACTTTGGGATCGTATCAAGCCCAAAATTGAGCAAGCGCTACAATTACTTATTAACGGGCAAGTTGATATCGTAGAATTACAGTAGTATTCTCGAACATCAAACTATCCGAACAGCTCCGCAAATACCTCCTCCAGTTTCCCTACACCCCGGATAGCAATATTGAAATGATCTGTATTAATGCCTTTCAGGTTATTCCGCGACACGTATATTTTTTCAAAACCCAGCTTGGCCGCTTCTGAAATGCGGGCCTCAATACGGCTCACCGGGCGCACCTCTCCGCCCAGGCCCACTTCAGCGCTGAAGCAGACCGAATGCGGGATAACCGCATCTTCGTACGAAGAAACAAGACTGCAGCATACGGCCAGGTCAATGGCCGGGTCATCTACCTTGAGCCCGCCCGCCACGTTGAGAAAGACATCCTGCGTACCCAGCCGGAAACCGCCCCGTTTTTCCAGCACGGCCAGCAGCATCTGCAGCCTCCTCAGGTCAAAGCCGTTGCTGCTTCGCTGCGGAGTGCCGTAATTGGCGGTGCTCACCAGCGACTGGATCTCAATCTGCAGCGGCCGGTTGCCCTCGATCATGGCAGCAATGGCCACCCCGCTGAGGTTTTCGGTCTTTTCCGATATCAGGATCTCCGAAGGGTTGCTGACCTGCCGGAGACCGTTAGACAGCATTTCGTAGATACCCAGCTCAGAGGCATTTCCAAAACGGTTCTTGATGGTACGGAGGATCCGGTAGGTCATGAAGCGGTCGCCCTCAAATTGCAGAACGGTATCTACCATGTGCTCCAGCACCTTGGGCCCGGCCAGCGAGCCCTCTTTGGTAATGTGCCCGATCAGCACCACCGGCACATCCGATTCTTTGGCAAAACGCATGATCTCGGCGGTGCATTCTTTGACCTGCGACACACTGCCTGCGCCGCTGTCAAGCAGCGGTGAAACCAGGGTCTGGATGGAGTCAATCACCACCACATCAGGCTCAATAAGCTCAATATGTTTAAAAATCAGGTCGGTAGACGTTTCGGTGAGCACATAGCAGCGTTCGCTGTGAACGGGTAAGCGCTCAGCCCGCATTTTGATCTGCTGCTCACTCTCTTCCCCCGAAATATAGAGTACATTATAGTCTGTCAGGCTCAGCGCCAGCTGGAGCATCAGCGTAGACTTACCGATACCCGGCTCTCCGCCGATGAGCGTGAGCGAGCCCGGCACCAGTCCGCCGCCCAGCACCCGGTTAAATTCTTCATCTTCTGTAATGATGCGGTATTTTTCAGCCCGGCTGATCTGCGAAAGCAGGCGTGGTTTGGCCCCGGCTGACCCCGTATTCCTCCATTTCCCCTTTTCCGGCTCTCCTGACGAGATCACTTCTTCCACCAGGGTGTTCCATTCGCCGCAGGAAGGGCACCTGCCCAGCCATTTGGGGGAATTATAACCGCATTTCTGGCAGAAATAAGAGGTTTTAACTTTTGCCATTCCGTAAAATATTAAACCGCAATATACGTTCTAAACTCGACTTCATAACTTAAACAACCAAACAAAAGAGATTATGAAAAAACTCATTTTAGTATTAGCCACTGTATTCTTCACCCACGCTGCCTCAGCCCAGTTCGGCTTCGGGATAAAAGGAGGAATCAACCTGAACAAGATTCATACGGATGCCGGCTCACTGAGTAACAATTACAAAGAAAGCCTGGATACCAAAACCGGATTTTCAGCCGGTGTGTTTGCACGTATCGGAGAAGGAATTTACCTGCAGCCCGAGCTTCTCTATACCGAGAGAAACGGCTCTCTTACCGATGCCAGCGGATCTACTGTATACGATATTAAAATAAAAAATGTGGATATCCCGGTGCTGGTGGGCTTCAAGCTGCTCGATTTCCTGCGGGTAAATGCAGGGCCGGTAGCTACGCTGAAGCTGAAGGAAGAGCATACCTTCCTGAAAAACGTGACCACCACCGTTACCGAAGACGATGCCTTTAAAAATGCGACTTTCGGGTACCAGCTGGGCGCCGGGCTTTCGTTCGGCAAGCTGGATATTGACCTGAGGAAAGAAGGCAGCCTGGGCAGCATTTCCAGCAAGCATTTCCAGGATGAAAAATTCAACCAGAAAATGGATGGCTGGCAGCTTACCCTGGGCCTGCGTATTCTTTAAGAGGTATTTATTTCAAGAGAGGGGTTGCCGGTATTTTTCGGCAACCCTTTTTTATATCATAACTTTATCTATCCTGTCCAAGATATTATTACCGGTTTTTTTGATATTTACCGGAACCAACAGAATACTGAATGGTTTTCTCAAAAACAAAAGTATTTTTGCAGTAATGAAGCACAAATAAATATGAAGAATGAAATCATTTTATATCAGTCAGATGAATTACCGGAACATATAGAGGTAAAAATTGATGAAGAAAAGGAAACTTTTTGGTTATCGCTCAATCAAATAGCAAACCTTTTCGAAAGAGACAAGTCTGTAATTTCAAGACACTTAAAAAAAATATTCCTGGATAAGGAGCTAGATAGAGTCTCAGTTGTTGCATTTTTTGCAACAACTGCTTCTGACAATAAAACCTACCATGTTGAACATTTTAATCTTGATGCAATTTTATCAGTTGGGTATAGAGTAAACTCAAGACGTGGAACTCAATTCAGAATATGGGCAAATCGTGTATTAAAGGAATATCTATTAAAAGGCTATGCTATCAATAATCGTATTAACCGAATAGAAGATAAAGTTGACGGCCTAAGTAATAAAATAAGTGAAATTGAATTACAAATCAATTCTCATTTAATTCCTACACAAGGCATATTTTTTGATGGACAGGTATTCGATGCTTACGAATTTGCTTCTAAAATTATTCGTTCCGCCAAGCAAAGTATTGTGTCAATAGATAATTATATTGATGAAGCAACACTTACCCATTTAACCAAAAAGAAAAAAGGCGTAAACGCATTAATATTAACCAAAAATATTAGCAAGCAATTGCAGTTAGACATAAAAAAAGCCAATGAACAATACGGAGATTTTGTTGTAGAACCATTTACACAAAGCCATGACCGATTTCTGATTATAGACAGCAAAGAAGTATATCATCTTGGTGCTTCGCTGAAAGACCTCGGAAAAAAGTGGTTTGCATTTTCTAAAATGGATAAAAACTCCGTTGATAATATTATAAAACACAGTATAAAAAAAATAGCCCCCTCCCATCCTATTTTTGACAAACAAGATATCAAATAACCAGTTGACACCGCAAACAGACAAAACAAAAAGTGCCCGGATATTGACTCCAATATTCGGGACACTTATTTTTATAGGGCTTTACGTTATGGCTGCGCAGCTGTACCCGGGAGGGTCACAGGTGGATAAAGGCGCTGTGGGTTTCAGTTGGGTAAATAATTATTGGTGTAATTTACTGAATGAAAACGCCATAAACGGGCAACCCAATCCTGCAAAACCGGTGGCTATAACCGGGATGTTTGTGCTTTGTCTGACCCTCCTGTCTTTTTGGTTTTTATTCACAAAATACATTACTCGCAGCAAAAAAATTAAGCTTATCATCCGGGTTTCAGGGACAATTTCCATGATAATTGCCTGCTTTTTATTTACAACTTTTAATCATGACTTAATCACCAATCTTGCATCACTCTTCGGGCTTATTGCCACTGTGGGAACGTTTATCGGGCTTTACAAAGTTAGGTGGTGCGGCCTTCTTGCCTTTGGCCTTTTGAATATCCTCCTTGTGGCGCTGAATAACTATGTTTATTACAGCCGAGGGCTCATCACTTTTTTGCCGGTCATCCAGAAAATCAGTTTTGTCGCCTTTTTGTTTTGGCTTTGCTGTATAGATCTGAAGCTCTATGCCAGGGAGAGAAAAAACGCATAAACGTGAAGTAATTACGTTTACCATAAACAAAATCACTTTTGAATCCGGGCAAAGCATGAAAAACATGAGCCTATGGTTATTCGTCCTGTGGTCGCTGACAGGCTGCGGCCAGACTGATCCGTCTCCGTCCGGCACCTCCCTGTATTTTCCGCCCCGTTCCGATGCAGCATGGGAAACCACCTCCCCCACGGAACTGGGCTGGAACACCGGCGCTATTCCCGGTTTAAAGACGTTTCTTACCCAGACCAACACAAAATCATTTATGATCCTGGTGAACGGGAGAATTGTGATGGAAGAGTATTTTAACGGGCACACCGCCACCACGGAATGGGAATGGAACAGCGCTGGGAAAACCCTGGTGTCCGCTATTACGGGTATTGCCGGGCAGGAAAATTTACTGAACCCGGATAACAAAGCATCGGATTACCTGGGAACGGGGTGGACCAGTATGCCACTGGAAAAAGAAAACCGGATCACCGTAAGGCATTTGCTGACCATGACCTCGGGTATTGATGATACAAAGCAATTAATGATCCGGTCTAACCTCACCTACGTGGCGGATGCAGGCACCCGGTGGGCGTACAGCAATGTTTTCCAGAAACTGACAGATGTCGTCGCCAAAGCTGCGGATACCGGCTTTGAGACCTATTTCAATGAGAAGTTAAAAAACAAGATCGGGATGGACGGGTATTGGAGTTTTGGGCCCATCTTTACCATCTACCACAGCAGCACCAGGAGCATGGCGCGGTTTGGGCTTTGGGCTCTAAACAAAGGAAAATGGGGAGACCAGTCGGTCATCAATGAGGCGTATTTCACCGAAAGCACCCGTACCTCGCAAGACCTGAATCCCGCATACGGTTACTTGTGGTGGCTCAACGGAAAAACCAAATTTATGGTACCCAATTCCCAAACGGTCTTTACCGGCTTTTTAATCCCCAATGCACCGGCAGATATGTACGCAGCCATGGGCGCACGCGATCAGCGGATTTATATGATACCCGGCAGGAATATGGTGGTGGTACGAATGGGCAGCTCCTCTAACCCGGACAGCCCCGACTTCGCGGTTTCGGGCTTTGATGCGGATCTTTGGGAAAAGATAAATGCCGTCATCAACTAAGCCAACCGCAATGAAACATCGGCAAAACGCACTGGTTATCCATATATTTTCTTACCTTAAGCCCAATAAGCCGTTTCCCGGCGTAACGAAACCGGTATTCAGTGAAGGTCCCGCTGGACAATACTTACGGGATGCACCTGTTTTCGCGGCTGAAGCTGCAAAAAACGGCCACGCATTTTTATGTGGCCGATGACCTGCCCAGCATTGAAACCGAAGTCATCTGCCCTGACGGCTTTATTTTCAAGATCTTCGCCCTGCATCCGCCGCCACCCAGCCCTACAGAAGAGGAAACCTCTAAGGAGCGTGACGGTGACATGCTGTCCGTAGCCAAGGCCATCCGGAAAAACAAGGACATGCCTACCGTGGCCATCGGCGACTTTAACTGTGTGGCCTGGGCGGAAGCCTCCCGGCTGTTTGTCAAGACCTCTGAGCTCATTGACCCGCGCATAGGCCGGGGATTCATATCTACTTTCCACGCCCGCTACCGACTGCTGCGGTTCCCGATTGACCAGGTGTATCATTCGGCCAACATTTTTGTGAAAGAACTTAAAACTTTACCGGATGTAGAGTCCGATCATTTGCCAGTTTTATTTAGTTTTGTGATTGACCTTCACAATGACTCCCAGGAAGAGCTGAAAGAAGAGGCCGATGCGGAAGACCTGCAGGTGGTGGATGAGAAAATCCAGGAGGGAAAAGAGGAGGAGGGGAAGAGAGGGAATGGTTAATGGTTAATGGTTAATGAAGGGTTTTTAATCGGAGGTTGTGTATGTTGAATTAATTATGGGTATGAAAAAAATATTTGTTTTGATGATGTTAACGGGTTTGGTGCAGGGGCTCTGCGCTCAAGGAAAAACCGCCATTGTCATTCACGGCGGAGCCGGTACCATTACCCGCAAAAATATGAGCGCAGAAATGGAAAAAGCCTACCGTGAAGGCCTGTCTACCGCCCTGCAGAAAGGCTATGCCGTATTGAAAAACGGTGGAAGCAGCCTGGATGCCGTGGAAGCAGCGGTAATGGAAATGGAAAACAACCCCCTGTTTAACGCCGGCAAAGGAGCCGTTTTTACCCACGAAGGCAAAAACGAGATGGATGCCGCCATCATGAACGGAGCCAACCTGGCCGCCGGGGCTATAGCCGGCGTTTCTACGATCCGGAATCCCATAAGAACGGCGAGGAAGGTCATGGAGAATTCAGAGCACGTGATGCTGACCGGCAAAGGAGCAGAAGAATTTGCCGCCAGCCAGGGCGAAGCCATTGTAGATCCCTCCTACTTCTATACCGAGAAACGCTGGGAAGGACTTCAACGCGCGCTCAAAGCTGAAAAAACCGAATTGGATCACGCCGATACAGTCAGAAAAACATCTCCGAAAACCGGCTACCTGATCTTCGATGAAGGAAAGAAATTCGGAACAGTGGGTGCTGTGGCGCTGGATAAGCAGGGAAACCTGGCGGCGGCCACCTCTACCGGCGGCATGACCAACAAACGATGGAACCGGGTGGGCGATGCACCCATTATTGGTGCCGGCACCTATGCCAATAATGCCACCTGCGCCGTATCTGCCACCGGGCACGGGGAATACTTTATCCGTTCGGTAGTGGCTTACGACATTTCTGCATTGATGGAATACAAAGGCCTGCCCCTGAAAAGCGCAGCGAACGAGGTGGTCATGCAAAAGCTGGTAAAACGGGGCGGTGAAGGCGGCGTGATCGCCGTAGATAAAAACGGACATATTGCCATGCCGTTCAATTCGGAAGGAATGTACCGGGCCTCTATTGATACGGAAGGAAAGATGTATATCGGGATTTATAAAGATGAATGAGCTATCAGCTATCAGCTATCAGCTATCAGCTTTTAGCCTTCAGCTCTTAGCTGATAGCTGATAGCTAAATTTTATGCAAATGATCGTTATCCGGGGCGTTAATTTCAAAACCATCGAAGGCATAGCCCTGTGGCCCTTTGTGCTGGTCAGGAGCAAAAACCCTTCGCCCAGGTTACTTTTTCACGAACGCATTCATCTGCGGCAGCAGCTCGAAATGCTGATCCTGCCCTTTTATATCTGGTATGTACTGGAATGGGCCCTGAAATGGATACGCTGTAAAGACTCAGCCAAAGCCTACTATGCCATTGGCTTTGAACGCGAGGCCTACGCCAACGAGCAAAACCCGGCCTACCTCAATACCAGGCGATTCTGGAATTTTATTCCGTACATTTGACATTCAAAAACCAACAGATCTGTGAAGATAATTATCATCAACGGCCCCAACCTGAACCTGCTGGGTAAGCGGGAACCCGAAATCTACGGCCGCCGGAGCTTTGAAGATTATTTTGAAGTTTTAAAGGCCGGCTTTCCTGACGTGACCCTGGAATATTTCCAGTCGAACCACGAAGGCGCTATCATTGATAAAATTCATGAAACGGGGTTTTCTTATGACGGCATTATCATCAATGCCGGCGGCCTTACCCATACTTCGGTGGCCCTGGCCGATGCGCTGGGCGGTGTGACCACACCGGCCGTTGAAGTGCATATTTCCAATATCCACGCCCGTGAGGAGTTCCGGAAGCATTCGTACATCAGCACGAAGGTACGCGGAGCCATTTTCGGACTGGGACTTACCGGCTACAAGCTGGCCATTACCTATTTCCTGGAAGAACTGCGGTAAAACGGCTTTATTTGCCCGCTACGTTTTTCTCGTAATGGGCCAGGAAACCGTTGATCTCTTCAATGGGTATCCGGCGGGCAATGATGCGTTTCTGCTCGTCGAGGATATACAAAGTAGGCGTAGAATATACGTCGTACCGGTAGAAGAAATCGTATTTCCTGTCGGGGTCATGCAGGTTGGTCATGCGCCCCATATCGTAGGTCCGGATAAACTTCTTCATTTCGTCAGCATCCCGTTCCACATCGGCTGAAACATTCCACAGCGCAATGCCTTTGCTGCGGTTTTCATCAAAGTATTTTACCAGCTCAGGGGCGTGATCTTTGCAATGCCCGCAAGTTGGGCTATAGAAGTATACCAGGGTATACCTAGCTTTTACGTCGTAGAGGTCATGGGTTTTGCCCAGGGTATCTTTCAGGACCAGGGCCGGCATGATCTTCCCGGTTTCCAGGGGTTTCATCACGCTCAGGCGCTCAGCAAACCGGGCCCGGCTGGTGCTGTCCAGCCAGTCGGCATCTTTCAGGTAATAATTTTCATACAAATGCACCACCACGCCATCCAGGCCCACCACATCCGTATTTTCGTACTGGTTGGTGAGGTACCACAGCACATACCGGTAAACGTCTTTATTTTTCCGGGCCAGCCCCAGCACATAAGAGGTTTCCTTTTTCAGCGTATCGGCCCGCTGGTACACCAGGTTTTTGAAATAACGCTCTACCCTGCTTTCCAGGAAAGGCGTCCGGATCATTCTTTCGTCTGAAAAATCCAGGTGGTCAAAATAATGTTTCTTGTATTCCCGGTAAAAGAAGGTGGAGTCAGGCTGTCCATTGGCCAGCAAAGGCGCCTTCTCGGGTAGCTCAGGTTCCAGGTTGGCAGTCATAATGCGGGCAGCGAAGAGCTCCGGGTGCGCATCCGCCCGTTTCTTCAGCTCGTGGTTGACCTCTTTCTGGAGGGCATCCATTTCTTTCCGCAGGGTTGCTACCCGTGCCGGGTCGCGTTCCGTTTTAAGCTGTGCCTGCAGCCTTTCCCCCGTCTTCATTTTCTGGTTCAGGAATTTCCGGTACCCGAAAAGCAGATCGTTCTCCGGCGAGTTCCTGAATTTTACCGTTCCCACGTAATCCGAGGTGTCCAGCTCCATGTAGATATCGTTCTCCCTGCCTGAAATCACCAGGTCATAAAATTTAGAAGGAGAGATAACTACCAGGTAAACGCCTCCTTTCCAGCCTTCCGGCCCGCTCGTAAATTTCAGGAGGCCGTTTTGGTCCACTTTGGCAGAGTCTACTTTCTGAAACTGCTTGTACCCGAAATAATGCGCCAGCTGCACGTATCTGACGGTATCAGGCACCTGCATTTTCACGGTCAGCTTTTGCTGAGCCCGAAGCGGCAAAATACAGGTAAGAAGCAATGCCAGAAAACAGATTCTTTTCATATACATGATATTAGTTGCCCATGGACAGTTGTCAATTGTTCATTATATGCTCAAAATATGCACCATCCGCAACAGGTCGTCATGGATAGGTTTGGCTTTCTTGATGGTATCAATGAAAGGCGTATAAACCACTTCATTATTGATAATGCCCGCCATTACGTTCTTTTGTCCGCTCATAAGCCCTTCTACCGCTGCCAGGCCCATGCGCGAAGCCAGGATACGGTCATAGGCAGTAGGTGAGCCTCCCCGCTGCACGTGGCCCAGGGTAGTTACCCGGATATCCAGCTTATCGCCTACCTGTGCTTTGATCTTCTCCGCAATTTCAGTGGCATGGCCTTCTTCGTCTCCTTCTGCCACCACTACAATGGAAGAAGATTTAGACCGTCTCCACCCGTCTTTAAGAGAAGATACCACTTTTTTCAGCGGGGTATGGGTTTCGGGCACCATAACGATCTCCGCGCCGCCGCCTATACCCGATTGCACCGCAATGTACCCCGAGTCGCGCCCCATCACTTCGATAAAAAAGACGCGGTCATGCGAATCGGCCGTATCGCGGATCTTATCGATAGCCTCCAGCGAAGTGTTTACTGCCGAGTCAAAACCGATGGTATAATCGGTTCCGTACAGGTCGTTATCGATGGTTCCCGGGCAGCCTACGGTAGGCAGCTGGTATTCGTTGTAAAATACCTCAGCACCGGTAAACGTACCATTACCGCCAATGGCCACCAGGCCGTCGATCTCCAGCTTTACCAGGTTGTCGTAGGCTTTTTTCCGGCCTTCCGGTGTCAGAAACTCTTTGCTCCTGGCCGATTTCAATATAGTTCCTCCTCTTTGTACAATATTACTTACCGAACTTGACGTCATCTCAAAGATATCACCGGATATCATTCCGTTATATCCCCGCCGGATACCGTAAACTTTCAGCCCGTGATAAATGGCTCCCCTTACTACGGCCCTGATACAGGCATTCATACCCGGAGCGTCTCCACCAGAAGTGTAAACCGCTATTTTTTTCATTCTATGTCTTTATTTTTCCGCAGCAAAAATAGCGAGATTTATCCAAAACAGAAATCAATTTTAAGGCATGAGCCGAATGTCTGCCATTTTTTATATGGCATATCCAACGTTTCACCAAAAAAATTCAAGAAACAGGCCGTTTCAAACCCTGTGCCGGTATCGGTAACGTTGCCGGATTCTGTTGATGCTTATAATTTTTCGATCAGGCGGATATTGACGCCTCTGAAGCAGTCGTCGGCACAATTGTCCTCCACGAATCCTGCCGAGGAGATGAGGCCTTCGTTTTTCGCCTCAAAATAAGTGGTTACATTTTTTCTTTCCTGCAGCCATTCGTTTTTGGCGCGCTGGTAAATCACATCCAGGGTGATGGGTTCGCTGGCGGCGGTACCGGTATGGGTGCCCAGCTCCACGCCTTTCTCCTCCCATTCGCAATACGCCAGGAAGTCAGCGCCTGAACGTTGTGTAAATTCTTCTTCGCTCATTCCCAGCACCTTCAGGGCTTCTTTTGCACTGTTCGTATCCCAGCCGGTGGCCGGCCTTCTGACCCCTTCAAAATTTGTATACCTGAACTTCCGCCCGGTTATTTCTCCCTTTTCCACGATGAGCTCCGTTTCCCACGATACGCCCGTCCAGGTGCTTCCGGTCAGGATATAACGATAGGAATTATGGCTGGCGGTTTTAAAACTCTTCCATTTCTGGAAGCTTTTATCGTATTCGCTCTTGTGCTCAAAGCTGTCACAGGCAGAAACCAGTATCACCAGCAAAAGTCCTATTATTTTTTTCATTTTTATAAAATTCAGGTGCAGGAGATTGTTCATCCCTCTTTATACAGAAAGACTCTCTTTTAACGAAAAAAGTTGGAAACGGATTTTAATTTATCAGGAAAATCGCCGGTCTTTTGTGCAGATCAGGTAGGGAATGCTTTTTCCAGCCGGCTATGCTCCGGGTGAGAATGTATTCGGTTTCTGCCGTCAGGTCGGCGGCTATGCAGAGGCGGGTGTGCGGGCCGAGTGTCTTCAGCAGGGTTTGCAGCAGGGCGTTGTTCCGATACGGCGTTTCCATGAAAATCTGGGTCTGGTTGCGTTGTACGGCGTCTTTTTCCAGTGCCCTGAGCCTTGACGCCCGTTCGTCTTCTTTAATGGGCAGGTAACCGTGAAACGCAAACGACTGCCCGTTCATGCCGGAGCCCATCAGGGCCAGTAAGATAGAATTCGGTCCCACCAGCGGGTGCACCGTAAAGCCCAGCTGGTGGCCGGCCTCTACCACCAGCGCACCCGGATCGGCCACGCCGGCGCACCCGGCTTCAGAAATAATGCCGGCGTCTTCTTTCAGATCCGATACGGCCTCGAAGATCTTCTCAAAGGGAGTATCTTTATTGACCTCTATAAACCGCAGCTCATCAATAACAATGCCCTGCTTCAGCGAGGAGATAAAGCGGCGGGTGGTTCTGGCGTTTTCCACGAAGAACACCTTCAGCTTTCTGATCGTTTCCACACTGTGGGGCGTGAGGGCCTGCTGATGGCTGTTCTCTGCCAGGAGCATGGGTAAAAGGTAGAGGTTCATGTATTCAGGATTTGCCGGATGTCTTCCGGTTGGATGGCCGTATAATCGTGAATGTAGGCATTGCAGGGTGGCAGCTCTTCGCGGGTGTGCGAGCTTAACACGCCCACCACCTTCATGCCGGCATTTCGTGCTGCGGTGATCCCGGAGAAAGAATCTTCAAATACCACGCAGTGCGCAGAGTCTACGCCCAGGTTAGCGGCAGATTTCAGGTATACTTCGGGGTCAGGCTTATGCCGGGTGACGTTTTCACTGGCCATAACCGACTCCATCTGCTTTTCAAAGCCCAGCCGGCCCATGATCAGGTCAAGGTTGGCCCGCGGGGCAGAAGTGGCCACTCCCGTTTGAAAACCGGCCTGCTTCAGGGCGGTCAGGAAGGCCGAAAAACCTTCGATGTCTTTCACATGCGGGGCATAAATTTCGCGGAAAAGCCCTTCTTTCTCTTCTTCCATGGCCGTAAACTCATCTCCCGTTACGGGCCGTCCCAGGAAATGCTTTAAGATATAGCTGTTGCTTTTCCCGAACATGTGCTCGGCAAATTCAGCATCGGTAGGATACAGGTCTCTTTTCTCAAAAAATGCACGGAAAGCCAGGGAGTGGTATGGGTTGGTATGGGCAATTACCCCGTCCATGTCAAATATTACTGCTTGTTTCATAGATAAATGAGTTCCGGATAAATCAGTTCCGAGTGATTGATTCCGGGTACTTCGTGCCCGGCGCCGCAAAAATAAGCCTTTGTGCAGTATCCTGAAGCATTCCCCGGCAAAAAACACAATAAAGCCCATGGGAAGGTTACTATAAACCTGCTGATTTTAGTAAAAACATTGTATTTTTGTACAATGAAAAACACGAGCTCTGTTCCTGACGTCGACCACCTGGATCCTAAAGAATATATCATCATCAAAGGTGCCCGGGTTAATAACCTCAAAAACGTAAATGTAGCCATTAAAAGGAATACCCTGACGGTAGTCACGGGCCTGTCCGGAAGCGGGAAGTCTTCCCTGGCATTTGATACGCTTTACGCAGAAGGTCAGCGGATGTACGTGGAAAGCCTGAGCTCGTACGCCCGCCAGTTCCTGGGCCGTATGGAAAAGCCGGAAGTAGATTATATCAGGGGAATTTCACCGGCCATAGCCATTGACCAGAAGGTCAGCACCCGCAACAGCCGGTCTACTGTAGGCACATCTACCGAAATCTACGACTACATGAAGCTGCTTTTTGCCCGGATAGGTGACACCTACTCACCGGTCAGCGGCAAACAGGTCAGCAAAGATACGGTAACTGACGTGGTCAATTACCTGTTTACCTACCCGGAAGGCACCCGCGTGATGATCCTGAGCCCCCTGCAGCCCAAAGAAGACCGCACCATAGCCCAGGAGCTCGACCTGCTCCTGAAAAAGGGCTTCAACCGCATACAGGTGAAAGACGAAACCGTGCTGATTGAAGATGTGCTGAGCTTTGACGTGAGGGTTGAAGACGTAAAAATCCTGGTAGACAGGGCCGTGATTCAATACGACGCCACCGGGCAGCCCGATGAAGATACCCAGTTCCGCCTTTCCGATTCGATTCAGACCGCTTTTTTTGAAGGAAACGGCATTTGTGAAGTGGTGGTCAGGGCTGAGGAGGGCGATATCGTACGCCTTTTTTCGGATAAGTTTGAACGCGACGGCATTCTTTTTGAAGAGCCCAGCATCAATCTTTTTACTTTCAATAACCCGTACGGGGCCTGCCGCCGCTGTGAAGGCTTCGGCAGCGTGTTGGGCCTGGATCCCGACCTGGTTTTTCCCGATAAAAAGCTTTCGGTTTTTGAAGGAGCCATTGCTCCCTGGCGGAGTGAAAAAATGAGTGAATTCCTGACGCCGCTGCTGCGCAACGGCATCCGGTTTGATTTTCCTATTCACCGGGCCATTAAAGACCTGGATCCCGGGCATTACCAGCTGCTGTGGGACGGTAACGAATATTTTACCGGGCTGACCGATTTCTTTAAGCACCTGGAAGAGCAATCGTATAAGATCCAGTACCGGGTGATGCTGTCGCGCTACCGCGGCCGTACGGTGTGCCCCGACTGCCGGGGAACCCGCTTGCGGAAAGATGCCTCCTACGTGAAGGTAGGCGGGAAATCTATTGTAGACCTGGTGCTGATGCCCATTGACCAGGTGGCCGGGTTTTTCAGGAACCTCGCCCTCGACGAGTACAAGACCAAAGTAGCCAAACGTATCCTGATCGAGGTCAATAACCGGCTCGATTTCATGCAGCGGGTAGGCCTGGGTTACCTTACGCTGAACCGGCTTTCGCGCACCCTTTCGGGGGGTGAAAGCCAGCGGATCCGGCTGGCCACGTCGCTGGGCAGCGCTCTGGTAGGCTCTATGTATATCCTGGACGAACCCAGTATCGGGCTGCACCCGCGCGACACCGAACGGCTGGTTTCCGTGCTGAAGTCGCTTCGTGACCTGGGCAACACCGTGATTGTGGTAGAGCACGAAGAAGAAGTCATGAAAGCCTCCGACGACATCATTGATATCGGTCCGGAGGCCGGCGTATACGGCGGCGAGCTGGTGTTCCAGGGCAAATGGAACGGTCAGAGCGGCGGTCGTTCGCACACGCTCGACTTCCTGAACGGACAGGAAACCATAGAAATACCCAAAAACCGACGAAAGTTCCTGGATTTCCTTTTGCTGAGCGGTGCCCGCGAGAATAACCTTAAGAACCTCGACGTCAAGATCCCGTTAGGCATATTTACCGTGGTTACCGGCGTCAGCGGCTCAGGGAAATCTACGCTGATCCGGAAAATACTGTACCCGGTGCTCGACCGCCTGGTGGGCGAGCCGCGCTCGGGCGAAGATCCCGGCAAATACGATGAGCTCACAGGCAGCCTCAGCCGTATTGCACAGGTAGAAATGGTAGACCAGGACCCGATCGGCAAATCGAGCCGCTCCAACCCGGTTACGTATATCAAGGCCTACGATACCATCCGGGCACTCATGGCCGAGCAGCCCCTGGCAAAGCAGCGCGACTACAAACCGGCTCATTTTTCGTTTAACGTAGACGGCGGCCGCTGCGAGGCCTGCCAGGGAGAAGGCTACCAGACCATAGAAATGCAGTTCATGGCCGATGTGAAGCTCACCTGCGAGAGCTGCGGCGGTAAGCGCTTCAAGCAGGAAATCCTGGAAGTAACATATCACGATAAGAATATTGCGGATATCCTGGCCATGACGGTAGACGAAGCCATGGAATTCTTCAAAGATTCACAACCCAAGCTGGCCGAAAAAATTCTGCCGTTGCAGGAGGTGGGGCTGGGCTATATCGGCCTCGGCCAGGCATCGAACACCCTGTCGGGAGGAGAAGCCCAGCGGGTAAAGCTGGCCTATTTCCTGGGCAAAGGAAATTCGGAAAAAGGCAAAACTCTGTTTATTTTTGACGAACCCACCACCGGCCTGCATTTTAACGACATCCGGAAGCTCCTGAAAGCCATGAATGCCCTGGTGGACCAGGGCGACACGGTGATTGTGATTGAGCACAACATGGAGGTCATCAAGTCAGCCGACTGGATCATTGACCTGGGCCCGGAAGGCGGCGAGACCGGCGGATACCTCTGTTTTGAAGGTACGCCGGAAGAGATGATCCGGCTGGAAGACAACCATACGGCGAGGTTTCTGAAGGGGAAATTTTAAATTCTAAGGGAAATTTTTCTTACAAATCGGTTAAAACTTATGAAAATTGACGCTCATCAGCACTTCTGGACCTACGATCCTGAAACGTTTGCCTGGCTTACCGATGATATGGCGGCTATCCGCAAGAGCTTTCAGCCGGAAGACCTGAAGCCTGTGCTGGATTATTATGCGTTTGACGGCTGTGTATTTGTGCAGGTCAACCAGACCGAGCAGGAGACCCTCCATTTTCATGAGGTGGCCTTGCAAAATTCTTTCATCAGGGGAGTGGTAGGATGGACCGATCTTTTTTCAGACAGGCTGGAGGAAAACCTGGAGAAATATGCGGGCATGGAGAAAGTGAAGGGGTTCCGTCACATTGTACAGGGCGAGCCGGCAGGCTTCATGAAGAACCCGCAGTTTGTGGAAGCCGTCAGGAAGCTGTCGCAGTACGATTTTACCTATGATATCCTGATCTACCCCCCGCAGCTCAAAGATGCTGTTTTTATTGCCCGCTCCTGCCCCGATACCCGCTTTGTGCTGGATCACATGGCGAAACCCCTGGTCCGCGAAGGCAAGGTGACCCAGTGGGCCAATTACATCCGGGAGCTGGCCGCCCATCCCAATGTATTCTGCAAAGTATCGGGGCTCGTTACCGAAGCCGATTACCACCACTGGAAAAAAGAAGATTTTTACATTTACCTTGATATGGTGCTGAATGCTTTTGGTGCCGACCGCCTGCTCTACGGTTCCGACTGGCCCGTATGCCTTGTGGCGGCTACCTACGAAGAGCAGCTTGACATCCTGGAAAGCTATTTTTCCGGGCTTTCAGAGGCGGAGAAGGCCGGTATTTTCGGCGAAAATGCCCGGCAGGTATACCGCCTGTAGCAAGGCAAAACTCCGGACCTCTGTACCAAAGTACCCGGGCAAAATTATTCACCTTAAACACAAGAATTATGCTGGCCGCCATTAATCCGAAATTACCCATGCGGAACAAAGCCGCTACCAAAGCCTTTTACCTCGATCAGCTGGGATTTAAAGAACTGGGTGATTTCGGCGATTATTTAATGGTGGCCCGGGATAACGTGGAAATCCATTTTTTTGAATTCAAAACACTGGATCCGAAAGAAAATTACGGTCAGGTCTATATCCGCACCCACAGCATTGACCAATTGTATCAATCGTTCCTGGACAACAACACGCCTATTCACCCCAACGGCCCGCTGCAAATCAGGCCGTGGGGACAAAAAGAGTTCTCCATCCTGGATCCCGACAGCAATCTTCTGACATTCGGGCAAGGGGTAAACGGGTGAGAAAGGGTGCTGAGCTGCGCATCAATTTGCTATACCTGAAGGGGAAGTCAATCTTTTAGAAATCACATTATATTGTGATTTTGTTTTCAAAATTCAAATTATCAATTATTTTTGATACAAAAATCACAATATAATGTTAATTCAGGATTTGGGAGAGCTTATAAAAAGCCGGCGAAAGGAGTTGGGCATTACACAACCTCATCTTGCTGAGCTGGCCAAAGTGAGTACGAATACTTTGTATAAGCTGGAACGGGGACGGGGCAATCCTTCACTGGAAGTATTGAACAAACTGGCAGAAATACTGGGCATGGAAATTACTCTTGAAATTAAAAAAGCAGGGATTAAATGAGAGCAGTGGAAATATACCGCAATGACGTATTAGCGGGAATACTGGTTGAAGAAGACCGCCGGCATTATATCTTCAGATACGATGACGCCTATTTTAATGACACGAGTACCCCCCCGATCAGTCTGACACTTCCCAAAAGCCAAAAAGAATATACGAGTGGTTTTCTGTTTCCTTTTTTCTTCAATATGCTGAGCGAAGGAGTAAACAGAAAATTACAATGCACTCAATTAAAAATTGATGAAGAAGATCATTTTGGTTTACTGGCAGCCACAGCACAATATGACACCGTTGGAGCAGTTACTGTAAAACCCTTAAAGACATCATGAACCTGGAAGAATTGAAATATTGCCCGGGAACACTTGCTGAAGGCTTTTCAGGTTACAGCCCATCTTGTCTGCGCAGGTTGTTTAATGCAAAAAAGGTCAGCCACGTGCTTCCTTATAGTCAACCACGGCAAAACGATGACATTGCCGGGCTCTTTATGGAAAACCGCAAACGTATTTCCATATCCGGGGTTCAGGAAAAATTAAGCCTGATTCTTGACAAGAACCTTTTGCGTTTAACCCATGAGGGTGAACAGGGAACTTACCTGCTTAAACCGATACCTTCGGATTTAAAGAAAGTTGACCAGGTTCCGGCAAATGAGCACGTTACCATGCAAATTGCCAGGCAGGTATATGGATTAAATACGGCAGAAAATGCCATAATCTTTTTTAAGGAGGGTACACCGGCCTATATTACCAAACGGTTTGATGTAAAAAAAGAGGGTGGCAAATGGGGCAAAGAAGATTTTGCAACTCTTGCAGGAAAAACAGAAGTGAACGCAGGGCCTAATTTTAAATATGAATACAGCTACGAAGAAGCCGGGTACCTTCTGCAGAAATTTGTTCCGGCGTGGAGGGTGGAAATTGAGAAATATTTTTCACTGGTGGTGTTCAATTTTCTCTTTTCAAACGGAGATGCCCATTTAAAGAATTTCTCTCTTCTTGAATCTACAAAAGGAGATTACCTGCTTAGTCCTGCATACGATTTAATCAATACCCGGCTACACGTGGATGATACTGATTTTGCGCTTGGCAGAGGGCTCTTTGCCGACAATTTTAAAAGCAGGGAATTTGAGAAAAGCGGGCATCCGGGCAAGCAAGATTTCATAGAATTCGGCAGGAGAATAGGCGTTGCCGAAAGCCGGATTGAAAAAATACTGGCTCCGTTCCTGGAAAGACAGCCCTTCGTAGAAACCCTGGTGAACCGTTCATTTCTGAATGACGCCAACAAAAGAGGTTATTTATTTATGTATAACACCCGGCGGAATTACCTCACCTGAAAAATAAATCAAATTTTATAAAATATTTTTTCACCTCAGTTGTCTGTAGTAATAAGCGCGCTTAAAAAGTCAGTATAACGAAATAAAAATTTAAGCAGATGATGACAACAAGAGGCTTTGGAATGGGTTTCTTCGGAAGAAATCCTTTTGGTAAGGATGGAGGAAAGCAATTCCGGGAAGAATGGTCGAAAATGACCGATAGTGAAAAACTTGAATTTGCCAATGAGCGATTCGGAAAAGCAGGAGAAGACCGTTTTTCGGTAGAGAAGCTGGACGAGCTCTGTGAAAAATGGACAAAAATGTCGGCAGAGGAAAAGCAGGCATTCGTAGATGAACGTAAAAAAGCCTTTGAAAACCGGATGTCCGGTTTCTGGGGACATGACCATTAATCAACCGGGAAAGATGCCTGAAAAGGACCAGGCATCTTTTTCCCTATCTAATTACAACAATGAGACAAAGAGATGCAAAACTGGTTTTAACGGGCATAGCAGCGCTGGCTGTGATAAGTGCCGTTACTATGATATTATGGAATCACCTGATGCCGGCTATTTTCGGACTGACGGCCATTACCTTCTGGCAGGCAGCAGGGCTGCTTGCTCTGTGCCGCATTCTTTTCGGGCGTTTCGGATGGAACGGAATGATGATGCGCGGAAGAGAAAATCACATCCGAGAAAAATGGATGAAAATGACTCCTGAACAACGCAGGGAATTTATTACCAAAAGGCGGAATTTTGGCTACCCGTTCGGAGCCGGGTACCCCGGTCAGGCAGAGCACGGCGATGGCGAAAGATGAGCAAAACCATGTTGAACAGCTTGTAAAAGAACATCAGCCCCGCCTAAAGTCATTTATTGGCAGAAGGGTTGCTAACCGGGAAGACGCAGAAGATATTTTACAGGAGGTTTTTTATCAGCTGGCCAAAACCGTTGAAAACAATATCCGCCCGATTGAACAGGTCACGGCCTGGCTGTACCGTGTAGCCCGCAACACCATCATCAATACCGGCAGGAAAAAGCAGCCCTTGCCGGTCTCCCGGTATACCCCGGATGGAGATCTCTCCGAAGAGTTTTCGGAGATCCTGTTCGGCAGCGATGACCTTACACCCGAAACAGAATACATGCGCTCCCTGATCTGGAAAGAAATAGAGGCCGCCCTCACCGAATTACCCCCGGAGCAACGGGAGGCTTTCGAGCTTACCGAACTGGAAGGCTTGTCGGTAAAAGAGGTAGCCGAGACCATAAACATACCCGTAAATACGCTCTTATCCCGCAAACATTACGCTGTAAAACACCTGCGTAAACGCCTGGATGCCTTGTATAAAGATATCATGGAATATTAACCCGTTTCCGTTTATTTCACGTATTTTTGGCCGCAGAATGGAAAATTATACTATTGTATTGCTTATCATGTCCCTGATGATCGGGGCATCGGGTATGGCCGATAAAATAAAGCTGTCGGCGCCGGTATTATTGCTGTTGGTAGGTATCGGGATCGGCTTCCTGCCAATCCTGCCCGACATTGAGCTGAATCCTGAAATTGTGATGCTTCTTTTCCTTCCGCCCCTGCTCTACGATGCGGCATTCAATATCTCGTTCCGCGATTTCCAGACCAATATCAATACCATCAGTACCCTGGCCATAGGGCTGGTATTCATTACCACGGTAGGCATTGCGGCCGTGGCCCGTTACCTGATCCCCGGCATGACCTGGCCCCTGGCCTTTGTGCTCGGAGCCATCCTTTCGGCTACAGATGCCGTGGCGGCCATCGGCATTACCAAAGGACTTGGCCTGCCTCATAAAACGGTGACCATCCTGGAAGGGGAAAGCCTGGTAAATGATGCATCGGCGCTGATTGCCTACCGCTTTGCCACCGCCGCCGTTACCGGCATTGCTTTTGTCTGGTGGAAAGCTTCGTTCCAGTTCCTGCTGGTACTGGGCGGAGGCTTCCTGGTCGGCATGGTCACGGGCATCCTGCAGGCATGGGTACTGCGCTTTTTCCGTACCAATGACATGGTGATCATCAGCCTGACGTTGCTGATGCCGTTTGTCACCTACCTTCTTGCCGAACATTTCCAGGTATCGGGTGTGATCGCCGTGGTTATTCTGGGCCTGAATATGTCGAGGCTGAGCCGTCACAAATTCCCGGAAAAAGTCAGGAACCAGTCCAAACACTTCTGGGACGTCATTATTTTCCTGCTGAACGGGCTCATTTTCCTGTTAATCGGGCTGCAATTTCCCATTGTAATGAAAAAGATAAATCCCGAAGAGGTCTGGTCGTTTGCAGGCTATGCAGGCATCATTGCCCTGGCGGCGCTGGCGATCCGGATGATCAGGGTATATATGCAGCAGTTCAATCTTCAGAAAGCCTTTGACGGCAAACGGCCGGTCAGCAAAGATGCCCTATTCGATTCGCGCACCAGCTTTATCATTACATGGTCAGGCATGCGGGGGATTGTTTCCCTGGCTATCGCGATCGGTCTTCCCGTAAGCCTGAACGACGGATCGCCGTTTCCTATGCGGAATGAAATTATTTTTCTTTCCATAGCTGTGGTCTTGTTCTCCCTGCTGGGACAGGGACTTTCACTCCCCTGGGTGGTCAGAAAACTCGGTAAAAAGTGAGCCGGGTACGGGAATAATCCTTTTTCCCGGTAAGGATTTTTGCTGAAAGTTGTACCGATATGTGCTGATATTCAAAAAGAAAGCACTATTTTCGAAGTATCAACCTTTCAGCCTGTGAAACTTTTTATCTCCTTACTGGCCCTGGGCCTGTATTTCAATTGCCCGGCACAGGGCAGCAGAGACATAACCAGCTTTGTGCATACCGTGGATATTTTTACGGGAAAAACAGACACCCTTCTCCGGGTAAAAAAACACTTTGAGGCGCCCAACTGGCACCCCGGGGGATACCTGATCCTGAACAGCGGCGGGAAGCTCCATACCCTGGACATTTCCACCCGCCAAATGGGTCTGTTAAATACGGATTTTGCCGATAAGAACAACAATGACCACGGCCTGTCAGCCGACGGCCAATGGCTGGCCATCAGCCATAATGACGTCAGCGACACGTCTTCCAAATCGTACAAATCTGCCATATATGTGGTAGCTGCAAAAGGAGGAACACCGCGGAGAATAACCCCGGAAGTGCCCTCTTACTGGCACGGCTGGAGCCCGGATGGCCGTACACTGGTGTATTGTGCCGAACGCAACGGCAATTTTGACATCTACACTATTCCTGTCAGCGGTGGCAAAGAAACCCGGCTGACCGATGCCGAAGGACTGGACGACGGACCGGAGTACTCACCCGACGGGAAATACATTTATTTCAATTCTTACCGGACCGGTCACATGCATATCTGGCGCATGTACCCTGACGGGAGCCAGCCCGAGCAGCTGACTTCCGACACGTATTCCAACTGGTTCCCCCACCCCTCTCCTGACGGCCGGTGGATCGTATACCTGGCTTACACTACAGATGAGAAACAGAATCATTTATTCGGGAAACAGGTGCTGCTCCGGCTGATGAACCTGGAAACCCGCGAAATACGGGATATCACGCCCGTGTTTTTCGGAGGGCAGGGCACCATCAATGTACCTTCCTGGAGTCCCGACAGCCGGAAAGTAGCTTTTATCAGCTACCGGGTGGATTGAAAGGCCGGAAGTAGCCTTTACTCCTCTGCCTTCCCGATACCGGTCACCTTAAATTCCGTACGGCGGTTTTGCTGGTGTTCTGCTTCGGTTTTGGCATTTTCAATCAGCAGCTCCGATTCCCCGTAACCCCGGGCTTCAAGCCGCTCACGCGAGATGCCTTTGTTTACAATGTAGTTAATGGCAGCATCGGCCCTGCGCTGCGAAAGCCGCAGGTTATAAATATCAGAAGCGCGGGAGTCGGTGTGTGATCCCAGCTCAATCCGGATACCCGGGTTATCTTTCAGGATCTGAACGAGCTTATCCAGCTCAAGGGCGGCGTCCGGGCGGATATCGGCCTTATCCAGGTCGTAATAAATGTTTTCCAGCCGGAAGGTCTTACCCACAAATATGCCGTCCAGCGGTATGCGGACGTGGAAAGTGGTATCAGTGACCGGCCGGGTCAGCAGAACAGAGGGTATCGAGCGGCCGTACATGGTAAACCCTTCTCTTTTGGTGAGATAACCGGGCTTTTCGGTCAGCAGTACATAGTCTTCGTCTTCCTCCATTTTCACCGGTCCGAACTGTCCGTTACGGGTCACGAGGTTCTCCGAGAAGAGCGTTTCTATTCCTCCTTCTATCTTATAGATATTCACTACGGCCGAATCCAGCAATTTGCCTTCCGACAGCACCTCACCGGCCAGGAAGTAATTCACTACTTTTTTATCTTGCTCCGGCACAGGCGTTTCTGCCACTTCCACAGGTGTTTCAGGCGCCAGGTAATAGTAAATATCGTCATCGCCTTTCCCGCCCGACCGGTTAGAGGTAAAGAACTCATTCCCGAACTCGTCTTCGGTATAGCCGAAATCATCCATAGAGCTGTTGTAAGGCAGCCCCAGGTTTTCCACCGTAATTTTACCACCGGTGCGTATGGCCACAAACAGGTCGAGCTTCCCGAGGCCGGGGTGCCCGTCAGAAGCAAAATACAGCTTGCCGTCAGCCGATACAAACGGGAAAGCCTCATCACCGGCGGTATTGATGGCTTTTCCCATATTCACGGCGTTCCCGAACCTTCCGGAGGCATCCATGTTTACCCGGTAAATATCGAGCCCGCCGTTTCCACCTGCCCGGTTAGAACTGAAATACAACGTTTTACCGTCGCCTGAGAAAGCGGGCGAGCCGTCAAAGGCCAGCGAGTCAGACGCCGGAACCCGCACGGGGCTGGTCCAGCCATCCCCTTCCACATAGCGGCTCATGTACAGGTCCACATCGGGCGAAAGGTCTTTTCTTTTACCTGAATTTCCCCGGGCAAATACCATGATTTTACCGTCGGGGGTAAAGGTGGGCGAGCCTTCGTTGCGGTCATCGGCAAAAACAGACGCGCTGAAGAGCTCGGTTTTTCCTACCGTACTCAGGTTTTCACTGATCCTGGCCTTGTACAAGCCCAGGTAAGGCAGGTCGTTGGCGTATATCTTTTCTTTTCGCGAAGCGGCAAAAACCAGGTATCCTTTGTGCACCACGCCTGTAAATTCGGATCCGGGCGTATTCACGGCCTCCAGGTTCCGGAATTCCTTTTCTGAATTTTTCCGGAATATCGATTCGGTTAACAGTAGTGAATTCATTTCCCGCAGTACCCGTTCGGCCAATACCTTATCGGCCGGGTTGCTGTCGGCAAAACGCTTAAAATAATCTTTTGTCCGCGTATACTCCCCTTTTGACTTCAGGGCATACCCGAGGTAAAACAGGAGATCCGAATCTTTCACCCCGTTTTCAATGGCTTTCTCGTAGTAAGGAATACTCTCTGCCCACCGGTTGCTTAAGCGATAGGCATCCCCCAGCTTCCGGTTCAGATCTCCCGCATAGGCCTGTTCAATATCCTTTACCTTCAAAAATTCCTGGATAGCTATATTGTAATGGCCGTTCTCAAAGCTCGACAAGCCCCGCTTATAGCTCTTAAGCTGGGCAACACCTGCCGGGCCTGAAAAAAAACAAAAAATCAAAAGTAAAAGCGTAAGCGCTGACCTCATTCCGATCCTGTTGGTTCTGTTTAACAAATATATAACGATACGTCATTTTTTATGTTGTCAAATCCTCTTTTTTGAAAATAAAAACCCGTACCGGCCTTAACAAGGTACCGTTAAATAAATTTTAAGGTAAATTTAATGTGGTGTTTCCCTGCTGCAAAACGGGCTCAAAACCGCCATAATACCAGCATACAGGCTGTTTTTGTAAAAAGCGGTAAGCCAGATTGCCCTCCTGTTGGCCATAATAAACGGTTGCGCTGCTTGAAATGTAATTTAAAAACAATACCTTTACTACGTTTTCGAGTTACTACTTCGTTTGCAGGTCAATATTCATATCGGTTTTGCTACGGTGTTTAAGCTCTATTTATTAATTTTTTATTTTTTTTCAAATGAACATTTTCGTAGCAAAGTTGAATTACGACACTACAGACGACACCCTTCTTGGCGCATTTCAGGAATTTGGCGCAGTGGATTCAGCTAAGGTTATTTTTGACAAATTCACAGGCCGTTCCAAGGGATTCGGGTTTGTGGAAATGCCTGACGACTCAGAAGCTCAAGCAGCTATCAACAGTCTGAATGAGACCGAACTGGACGGTCGCACGATCGTGGTTAAAGTTGCCGAACCTAAAGGCGAAAGACCTCAAAGAAGAGAAAGATATTAAGACCCAGTTTTGCGTTAATGCCTCCCTTCGGGAGGCATTTTTTTATTCTATACGTTCAGGAAAGAAGCACCGACAGATCCACCTCCAGACATTGGGCTATTTGCTGCATTTTTATTGGATCAATGTACTTCAACTTATTATTCTCAATCCTAAAAAGTGTTGTTGCTGAAATTCCGGCCCCCAGATAGAGCTCTTTCCGGCTCATATTTTTTCTTTCCCGGATTCGTTTTATATTATCTCCGATATTCATGTGGTTCGGGTTTTATGCAAAAGTATACCGCAAAACTAAAAATGCAAGGTTATATAAGGTTTATTTAAGGAAACGGGTGCAGTTACGTACCCTGCACCCGCAAAAATGTTAAAAATCATTTTTCCTGAATTTCTCAAAAATTTTGCTGATCTTATCGTAATCAGTAATTTTCGAATCCAGCATTCTGACGGAGAGTTCTCTATCAGGCAATGTTGTTGCGTATATTTCAGAATATGACTTCTTAAAGAACATCACTATGTCAGAAATTTTCATATGATTTTTCTCTTCTAACTCTTTATTAAAAGAGAAAAAGTCTCCCTTTATTGCAGAACTATAATAGACAAAAATACTATCGGGGTATGTTTCATCTTTTTTATTAATAGTAATATATTTTTCAGTTATCCTATTCAAAGTAGCTTTTCTATTCACTAGTCTGGCATTTTCAAGTGCCAGAAAAGTTTTAAAAGTCTCACCACCCCATTGTACTTTCATCGTATCCACTCTTTGTTTACTCACTTGGTGATCAAATGGATAATAAAGTATACCATAATTCTCGCCCTTCAAATATCCAAAAAAAGCTGAGCTTACATTTGAGTTAATCTCAGAGTTGGTTTTCTTAAAAGTACCCGTAAGGCCTCCAGTTGTATCATCTTCAATAATATTCCCAAAAATATTGACATCTGTATGAAAATATGCTTTTTCATAGACAATATAACTGGAATCATAATAAATGGTGACAGTATCCCTAAGTGGTATATCCATTCCTAGTTCATCTTTAATAGGGCTCATTATAGGAAAGGTAATTTGAAAGGACACTTTTTTTATATAATTTTTTGTGTTCACTCTCCAATTCAGAAAAAATCCGAGCGGCACCAATCCTAAAATATAAACTAAATATTTCTTAGTAATCATCATCTAATTAACGTAAAAATTCATATTAGTTGGAAATGTCCGATATGCTGAAATAGGACTACCCGCACATATCACTGAATAAGTAACATAAACCGTCAATGACATATTTGCATAGTATTCCCCCAAAGTTGCATTTGAATAGATTGTAGATGGGGAAATACTAATTCCCGGCACAAATCCGTCCATTGTTACAGAGCTATGAGTTAAAGAATACCATTTCCAAGGATCATTTGAGCTAATTCTTTTATGTACACCAACTTCATTTGAAACTATTGAATAGGTAGGCCCCTTTACTGCTTTCCAAGAATAAAGTTTAGTTCTTTCTAATGTACCTACCCCACCAAAAGATTCTGAGAGAGATTCGCTAGACGCGGTCGCATCACTTATGTCTAATGTACACTCTGGCTGAGAATTAGGCTCTCCACTTGAACTTCCTCCATTTCCATTTTCGTCACCGCTCGCGGCATCTTCCTCATCTACGCAAATATAATATAAGGTATGTTCTGTTACAGTGCCATCATCATAGTAGGTTATCAAATATATTCTCCAACACTGCTCGTTTTCCATCCTCCCATTTTTTAAGGAATTCGGCTTCTTATTTCCAAAAACCTTACCGGATACTTTTCCATCGACAAAAAACCTACCTTCACTGATCTCACTATCTAATGGTTTTGCCATAAGTCTTCCTGTAAAACCCTTTATGTTGGCCCGGTCATAATTCTTCACAACATACTTATTATCAACCCCATTATTCTTTTCATTGATTACTTGTAAAATAATGGCTTCGCTCACCTTATCTTCCCGGTCATAGGTTACTAACAGATATTCGTCAAGCAATAACTCCGGATTTACATTGCGTGGCAATTTTCTTAGAATCGGTACCCCCATACTTTTACGCCCTTTACTATTTTCAAAAATAACCGCTTTGTCCCAGGTTATCTCAAAATTATCTCTTATATATATTCTCTTTGCACCTTTACCATTTTTCTCAAATAATGTTCTGGCTTCCGCAATCAAACCTTTATCTTCTACACTTTGTATTGACAAATTTTCATCTACCTGTTGATTATCACAGCTAATAGAAAAAACAACACTAAAATAACTAAAAATAATCTTTTCATAGTTTTAAGGAATTATAATGTACAAATTTTACTTCACATTCATGTTGTCAGGCCTGACTTCCATGCCGGTTCAAAATTACCCTAACTAAAAAACAAGTATTAAAATACAGTACCCCCTCTTTTTCAATCAATGAAAAAGAAAATTCAGTACCCGAAAAAAATACCGTTAAAACACGCTTGTTTGGTATTGCTTTTTTTCACCACCAGTTGCTTCAAAAGCTTATTCCATGCCTGCCCTGCATCAAACAAGCCGCAAGATTTCTTATATTTGCGTAAACTGAGAAACCCATATAAATGAGCGACGAGACTTACGACCCTACACACCAGAAGGAGATACTGGATGATATGTTTGAAAAGTATTTCCTGGAGTATGCATCGTATGTGATCCTGGAAAGGGCCGTTCCGGCCATGGAAGACGGGTTGAAGCCCGTACAGAGGCGACTACTCCATGCCCTGAAGGAGATGGACGACGGCCGTTTCAACAAAGTAGCCAACGTAATCGGGTCTACGATGCAGTTTCACCCCCACGGGGATGCTTCTATCGGGGATGCCATCGTAAACATCGGGCAGAAGGAGCTTCTGCTGGATATCCAGGGCAATTGGGGCGATATCCGTACCGGTGACTCGGCCGCTGCTCCCCGTTATATTGAGGTGCGGCTTTCCAAATTCGGACAGGAGGTGCTCTTCAACGAAGACACCACCGAGTGGCAGATGTCGTACGACGGCCGCAAGCGCGAGCCTGTGACCCTGCCGGCCAAGTTTCCGCTGGTGCTGGAAATGGGCGCCGAAGGCATTGCCGTGGGTCTGTCGACCAAAATTCTCCCGCATAATTTTATAGAGCTTTGCGAAGCTTCTATCAAACACCTGAAAAAGCAGCCTTTTGTGCTTTACCCCGATTTCCTGACCGGCGGACTCATTGACGTCGCCCATTACAACGACGGGGCCAGGGGCGGCAAGGTAAAAATGCGGGCTAAGATATCGGAGGTGGATAAAAAGACGCTGAAGATCTCCGAGATCCCCTTCTCTACCACCACCGGCAGCCTGATCGAGTCGATTATCAAAGCCAACGACAGCGGGAAGATCAAGATCAAAAAGGTGGAAGACAATACCGCCAAAGACGTGGAGATCCTGATCCACCTGGCGCCCAATACCTCTACCGACATCACCATTGATGCCCTCTATGCCTTTACCAACTGCGAGGTATCGGTATCGCCCAATGCGGTAGTGATCGCTGACCAGAAACCCCGTTTCCTGGGAGTGAGCGATATCCTGAAAAATTCTACCGACCAGACCATGTACCTGCTCAAGCGGGAGCTGGAAATACGCCGGGCAGAGCTGATGGAAAAACTCCTGTATAGCTCACTGGAAAAGATTTTTATTGAGAACCGGATTTACCGCGATATCGAAGAATGCGAGACCTTTGAGGCCGTCATTGAGACCATAGACCGGGGGCTGGAACCGTATAAGAAAGATTTCTACCGCGAGATTGTGCGGGAAGACATCCTCCGCCTGACCGAGATCCGGATCAAGCGGATTTCGAAATATGACGGCTTCAAGGCCGATGAGCTGATGAAGAAGCTGCAGGAAGAGCTGCTGGAGGTAAACGATAACCTGGAAAACCTGGTGCGTTACACCATTAATTTCTTCCAGGAGCTGATCAGGAAATACGGAAAAGGCCGCGAAAGAAGAACGGAGATCCTGCAATTTGGCGAGGTACAGGCCGCTATAGTGGCCGCCAACAACCAGAAGCTGTATGTAGACCGCGAGAACGGCTTTATCGGCTATGGCCTGAAAAAAGACGAGTTTGTGATGGACTGCTCGGACATTGACGATATCATTGTTTTCAGGGCCGACGGCAAGTTTTCAGTGGTCAAGATCCAGGATAAGGTGTTCGTGGGTAAAAATATCATCTATTGCGCTGTTTTCCGGAAGAATGACGAACGGAAGATCTACAACGTGATGTACCTTGACGGCAAAAGCGGGCGGACATTTGCCAAGCGCTTTGCCGTGACCGGCGTTACCCGCGACAAGGAGTATGACGTTACCAAAGGCAGTCCGCGCTCGAAGGTCACCTATTTTTCAGCCAACGAAAACGGGGAAGCAGAAGTGGTGACCGTGAACCTGACGGCCAGCTCAAACGCCAAAAAGAAGGTATTTGATTTCAATTTTGCCGACCTGCTCATCAAAAACCGCTCGGCCATGGGTAACCTGGTCTCCAAATATGCCGTGCGGAAAATTGCCTTTAAAACGGCAGGTAAATCTACCCTGGGCGGTGTAGATATCTGGTATACGCCTACCCTGGGCCGGCTTAATAAGGACGGTCACGGCAATTTCCTGGGCAATTTTGGCCCCAGCGACAAGATCCTGGTGCTTTACAACACCGGAGAATACGAGCTGACCAATTTCGAGCTGACCAACCATTACGACCCGCGCCAGGTGGTAACCATCTGCAAGTACCAGGAAAAAAGGCCGGTTTCCTGCATCTACCTCGACGGCGAGCACCGCCATTACCACATTAAGCGCTTCCTGATAGAAACGTCTACCATGGATAAGAAATTTACCTTCATCTCTGAACATCCTAAATCAGAGCTGGTCTTTGCTACCTGCGACAAGAAGCCGCGCGTGGAGATCAGGCACCGGAAAGACCGGAAAACCGAGGTTACCACCGATCTCTACAAGGTAGACGAGATGATTGATGTGAAAGGCTGGAAAGCGTTAGGAAACAAGCTGCCTTTCGATAAGATCGTAAGCTTTAAAGCACTGGCCTCAGAAGAGGAAGAGGAGATAGAGGAAGATATCCTGGAAGAAGAAACCAACGACGAACAACCGGAAAACGAACCGGAGGAAAACGATACAGAAGGCAACGACCCCGAGGCACCGGATTTTGATCACACCAAGCCGGGAAGCGAAGGCGAGCAGCTCGGGCTTTTCTGATTTTTATGGCCGGAGCAGGCATGTTCAGGCTGCTCCGGCTCTTTGAATAAATATAGCCAGTTTGTCACGGATAACACGGACGGGCACAGATGGGTTTGTACGGTTATAAGCCCGGGATATCCGGGCTCTCTCCTGCAGGAGCTTTAAAGCATTGCCCGGAACAATAAGAACAGGCCGGCCGAAAGCAAAATGGACACGGGCAGGGTCAGTATCCAGGCCACACCGATATTCTTGATGGTCTTGGACTGCAGGTTCTTGATGCCTTTTGATGCCACCATAGAGCCCGCAATACCTGAAGACAGGGTGTGCGTAGTACTTACCGGCAACTTAAACCCGGATGCCAGCCCGATGGTAATGGCCGCCACCAGCTCGGCCGAAGCCCCCTGCGCGTAGGTCAGGTGCGATTTCCCGATCTTCTCTCCTACCGTCACCACGATCCTTTTCCAACCGATCATGGTGCCCATTCCTAAGGAAAGCGAAATCATAAGAATAACCCAGAACGGGGCGAAGTCTATGGCAGCCCGTATTCCTTTCTCTTCTTTGGTGGCCAGCACCGACAGGTCTTCGCGGTCTTTGCTGCTCATTTTCACGCTCTCGTCTTTCAGCAGCTTTTTGGTGTTGGTAGATATCTGCAGAATTGCGGCTCTGAGGTGCAGCTTTTTGGTGGTATCCGGGGAAATCCCCTGAGATACAGGCATCAGGACAGCAAGATTTTCGTTAATGCCCCGGATATGATTGCGTTCGTCTGCACCCAGGTGGGTGGTGTCTATCCGGGATACGATGCTTTGTATCTGTACCAGGTCAGGCTGAATCTTTTTCAGGTCATCTAACCCGGTTATGGCAAAGTAAGAAGGCAGAATACCTATGAGGATCAGCATCACCAGCCCGATCCCTTTCTGCCCGTCATTTTTCCCGTGGAAGAAGCTTACCAGCGTACAGGTAGAGATCAGCGTGGTACGGATCCAGCCCGGAGGCGGCTGATTTTTCTTGGGCTCGGAAAATATCTGGTTCCTGACATCTTTGCTTACGGAAACTCTCAGGATAAACATGAGAATAACCGCCAGCGTAAAACCGATCAGCGGGGCAATAAAGAGCCCGGTAAAGATCTCTTTTACTTTATCCCAGTTGATGGCTGCCGCTCCCGAAGCATTTTCAGGAAGCATGGCATAGCCTAAGCCCACCCCCATAATGGCCCCGATGAGCGTATGCGAGCTCGACGAAGGCAGGCCGAAGTACCAGGTACCGAAGTTCCAGATGATAGCGCTGCACAACATAGCCAGCACCATGGCAATGGAGTGATAAACGTTCTGGTCAATGAGCAGGTCAACCGGCAAAAGATTGACAATAGACATGCCGACACCCACTCCACCGGTAATGACCCCGATAAAGTTCATCATTCCCGACCACAATACGGCCTGGGCAGGTTTAAGGGAGTTGGTATAGATCACCGTGGCCACCGCATTTGCCGTATCATGAAACCCGTTGATAAACTCAAAAAGGCATGCTGCAAAAATACAAACGGCCAGGAGGAGGAAAATGTCGTTTTCTAATCCAAACATAGGAATGAGAGAGTTAGTATTCTGATTTTAGAGGCTGCAAAATTCCCTTTAAATAAAAAGAATGTCGGTATATGGTATATTATGAAATTGTTAATTCTCCTTTATAGCCAACTGCCCGCAGGCCGCATCAATGTCTTTTCCCCGGCTCCGCCTGATGTTGACCGTTACCCGGTTTTCTTCCAGAAATGCTGCAAATTTATCGATGGCCAGGGGATCGGCATTCCGGAAGCTGGCTTCCGAGATCGGGTTGTATTCAATGATATTTACCTTGGAGGGCACCCGCCGCACAAAAGCCAGCAATTCTTTTGCGTCAGCAATTTTATCATTAAATCCATGAAAAACAATATATTCAAAGGTAATTTTATTACCGGTTTTTTTATAGAAGTAATTTAAGGCTTCTGCCAGGTTGGCCAGCGAGTTCGATTCGTTAATGGGCATGATGGTGTTCCGCTTTTCATCGTTGGCGGCGTGCAGCGAGAGGGCCAGGTTAAATTTCACTTCGTCATCGCCCAGCTTACGGATCATCTTGGCTATACCGGCCGTAGAAACCGTAATGCGCTTGGGTGACCAGTTCAGCCCCTCCGGTGAAGTGATCATTTCTACCGATTCAAGCACGGCAGCGTAATTTAAAAGGGGCTCACCCATGCCCATATACACAATATTGGTGAGCGGTGCATTAAAATGCTGCTCCGCCTGGTTCCTGATAAGCTGCACCTGGTCGTAGATCTCGGCGGCGTCCAGGTTGCGCTCCCGGTTCATATAGCCCGTGGCACAGAATTTACAGGTCAGTGAACAGCCTACCTGCGAGGATATGCAGGCCGTCATGCGGGTTTCGGTAGGAATAAGCACGCCTTCCACCAGGTGGTCGTCGTAGAGCTTAAATCCTGATTTGATCGTGCCGTCAGCCGAAAACTGCGAGGTGTGCACCCTCACATTCCGGATCTCAAAAGCACCAGCCAGCTTATCGCGGAGTGCCCGCGACAGGTTGGTCATTTCCCCGATATCGGTAGCCCCCTTTTCCCAGAGCCATTCGCGGATCTGCTTTGCCCTGAAGGCCGGTTCTCCTTCTGATTTCAACCATTCCTTCAACTGGTCAGGGGTTAATTTCCGCAGATCTTTTTTCATAGTGCCCTTTAAATATTCGTACAAAATTCTTAATAAAAACCTGCAATCTCAACACATGGTTCATTATATAGAAAACAAGAATTTATTTTATTGTATTTTATCTCTGTTATCTTTTGCATTTTTTTTAATATTTTACACCACTATTATGAAGGGCTGTAAAAAATACCTGCTGGTTTTTCTCCTCCTGGTGCTGGGCATTACCGGAGAAATACCCGCATGCCTGGCTCAAAAAGATAAACCTTTCGGTTTTAACCCCATCCGGAAAAAACAAAATTACACGTTCTGCCCGTTTGAGCTCCGCGCCAATCTCATTGTGGTAAAAACCGTAGTGGACAATTCGGATACGCTGAATTTTATCCTGGACTCGGGAGTACAGAGTATCATCATCCTGGATACCACTTTACGGAAGAAGCTTAACCTGAAAATTGCCCGGGAAATTTCGATCAGCGGTATCGGCGAAGCCCCTCCCGTTACGGCTTCCATATCCCTCGGACACACGGTGAAGTTCGGTGGCATAGCCGGTTACGGCCAGAATATCGTGGTCCTGGAAGAAAACTTTCTGAATCTTTCGGAATACCTGGGCATGCCCGTTCACGGTATCCTGGGCAGCGATGTTTTCAAACGGTTCAGCGTGGAAATTGATTACAACACCCGGCAACTCACCTTCAGCGACCCGTATAAATACCGTTACAAGAAACATAAGGGAGTGGCCATTCCGCTACACCTCGAAAGAACAAAGCCCTATATCACGGTTAACCGGCTGGAGTCGAACGGTGAAAAGATAGAAAACCTGAAGCTGGTCATTGATACGGGCGGGGCCCATTCGCTGCTCCTGAACCAGGAATCGCTGCCTCCCGCTATCATCCCGCACCGCCTTTCCAACGGCTACCTGGGCAGGGGACTGAATGGCAATATCGAGGGCAAGCTGGGGCGTATTGACCTCCTCCGTTTTGCCAACCACGATTTTAAAAATGTGATCGCCTCTTTCCCCGACAGCCTCGTATTTGACAGCAAGTTTACCAAAGAGCACGAGCTGCGCCACGGCAGCATCGGCGGGGAAATCCTGAAGCGATTTGTGGTGACCCTTAACTACAGCCAGAACCTGATGGTGCTGAAGCCCATTAAGAAAACCCTCAAAAAGCCTTTTGAATCAGACATGAGCGGACTTGACCTGCGGGCTACCGGTAAAGATTTCAAGACGTTCGAGGTATCGGCCGTTATTCCGAATTCAGTAGCTCACCAGGCAGGGGTGCTGCCCGGTGATAAGGTCATTATTTTCAACAACAAGCTGGCTAATTTTATGACCATCAATGAGCTGTATGAACAGCTTTGCAAGAAAGAAGGCCATCTTATTGAAATGGTTGTTCTGCGTGACCACCGCCTGATACAGGTCAGCTTCAGGCTGCGGCGCAGCATTTAAAAACGATACGAGAGATTTACCCCCACTCCGCGGATCCCGAGATAAGGCACAGGCCGGATCGATTTTATCTCGGCAGCATCTTCATTCAGCTCCATGCTGAAATATTTTTCTTTCAACCCGAAACGTTCCCTTATTTTATACTTCACAAACTCCTTTTCCTCCTCATTGAGCCCCTGGAGGTTACTGTTCTTCCCCATGGCATAAAAATCACCGGCCGAGCCGATATGCGGCCCGATAAACACCACATCGAGTCCTACCCGGTTCCAGACAAACTGCTTCCCGATGAGGATCCCGCCCGAATAGGTTTTGAACGTAAAATGAATGGGCAGCTTGACATCAAAATACTGGTCGCCCCGGATCACCCCGACCAAGGCGGGCACCTTCATATCAAAATCTTCATACATGCCAAACAGGCCGATGAAGGTCTTGTTTTTCTTTTTTCCCAGGTAATAGCGCAGCTCGGGTGAGTACCCTTTCACCCCTACCTGCGCCTCATTCATAAAAATATCATCAAACTTGATCCCCGTAAGGCCCACACCGTGCTTTTTGGTAAAATTATCAATAAACCCGCCAAAAGGAATATCCGACTTGGGCCGGTAGAAAAACGTATTATTGAAAGCCAGCCGGCCGGTCAGCTGCCGTTCATACTGCAGCGAATACAGGTTAAGGGCCGGGCCGGCCAGGTTAAACCGTACTGAATTAGCATATTGTGCGAACAGTGGTATCTGCATCCATAAGAAAACACCCAGCAGGAAACTCTTTTTTAACATTATCCCTTTTAAAAAGTGCACAAAGGTAAACATGCGGAAACAGTAATTGAAAAATATTTTAAATCTTATACAACGCCTGTTTTGCATAAACCGGTATATAAAGGTACCTGAAAAGTACGTAAAGCCTTTTCGGACAGCTTCCGGGGGCTTCCGCGTGAATTTCATTTCGATATCTGAACGAATTGCCTATTTTTGCAATTCAAATTTAAATGGAAATAAATGGCTAAAGTATTGATTATTGGTGCCGGTGGCGTAGGCACGGTGGTAGCGCATAAATGTGCGATCAACGCAGATGTCTTCACAGGGATCATGCTGGCGTCGCGCACAAAATCAAAATGCGATAAAATTGCTGCCGATATTAAAGAAATGCACGGCGTTGAAATAGCTACCGCACAGGTGGATGCCGACCAGGTTCCCGAGCTGGTAGCTTTGATCAAAGCGTACGGTCCTGAGCTGGTGGTCAATGTAGCTCTGCCTTACCAGGACCTGACCATTATGGATGCCTGTCTTGAAACGCGTGTACATTACCTCGATACCGCCAATTATGAGCCGAAAGATGTGGCTAAATTTGAATACAGCTGGCAGTGGGCTTACCGCGACAGGTTCAGGGAAGCCGGACTTATGGCCGTGCTGGGGTGTGGGTTTGACCCGGGTGTAACCCAGGTATTCACAGCTTATGCTGCCAGGCACCATTTTGATGAGCTGCACTACCTGGATATTGTGGATTGCAATGCCGGTGACCACGGCAAGGCGTTTGCCACCAATTTCAACCCGGAGATCAACATCCGGGAGATCACCCAGCCGGGCCGCTACTGGGAGGACGGCGAATGGGTGGAAATCCCGGCCATGTCTGTTCACAAACCCATTGAATACCCGAATATCGGCGCACGGGAATCGTATGTGCTGTACCACGAAGAGCTGGAATCGCTGGTGAAGAACTTCCCTACCCTGAAAAGGGCCCGGTTCTGGATGACCTTCGGCCAGCAATACATTACCCACCTCCAGGTGCTGGAAAACGTAGGCATGACCAGCATTGTACCCATTAAGTTCCAGGGACAGGATATCGTTCCGCTGGAATTCCTGAAGGCTGTACTGCCCGCTCCTGATTCACTGGGAGAAAACTATACGGGTGAAACCTCGATAGGCTGCCAGATCAAAGGGGTCAAAGACGGAAAAGACAAAACCTATTATGTATGGAACAACTGCAGCCACGCAGAAGCCTACAGGGAAGTGCGTTCGCAGGCCGTTTCCTACACCACCGGCGTTCCGGCCATGATCGGAGCCATGCTGATGCTGACCCATACCGACTGGATGAAGCCGGGCGTTTATAACGTGGAAGAGCTGAACCCCGATCCGTTCATGGATCTGCTGAACAAGCACGGGCTGCCGTGGCATGAGCACGTCAATGCGGAACTGCCGCACGAGTACTGATAGAACAAGATTTATAAAATAAAAATGTGTAGCTTTCATTAAGCGGTGGGCTGTTTCTTTAATTGACCGATACGGTTACAGTTCCACACAATCGCCTAATGCGGATAGTTATAACACCTTGCGAGTATCGCTTTCACGGAAAAGGATTTCCCGTTCGAGTTTGATAAATGGTATCAGTCCGTCATCTCTGTACTGTTGCAAGGTCTGTTTGCTAATGTTCAGCAGTTGGCATGCTTTCTGTTGGCCGAACCATTTCGTTGCCTGTTGCAATACGTTGTGCTGTAGCGAGAGGTAGCGTTTGGCGTTCAGTTGCCGAATACTTCTCTCCAATACATTGAGCTTTACAGAAAAACAATTTGAACCTTACAGCAAACTAAAGCAGAAACAAAATTTCTAACTTTATACTTCAAAATAACAGCAACAAAAAAATTATGGCAGAGCAACAAAACGATGCCTTTCAGACCATAAGCTATTCAGATATATTCCTTTCGTGTTTTTCTGAAAGCGGTACACATTGTGTCCATTCAAAGCCCGAACACGTTTTATTATATCTTTATTCGGGCGAACAGGTAATAGAGGACAGAAATAAACGGATAACCATAAAAGCAGGCGAATGTGCCTTTATCAGACGTGACCACAGATTGACAATGTACAAGAACAGTAAGGGAAAGGAACTGTACAAAGGAATTTCACTTGTATTTCAGCGTAATGTATTGCGTGAGTTTTATAGCAAAATGAACAACTCGGAAATTCCGAAAGACATAAAAATTTCCGGCAAAAACGTTTTCAAACTAAATAAAACACCTGATATAGAAAGTTTGTTTCAGTCGCTTACTCCGTATTTTGACAGCAACGTAAAACCAACGGAAGGCGTTATTCATCTGAAATTATTGGAAGGAATTTATGCCTTGCTGAATAATAATGAAATGCTTTACCCGATACTGTTCGATTTTGCCGAACCGTGGAAAATCGACCTTTTGGATTTCCTGAATGATAACTATATGGACGACCTTTCAATGGAACAAATCGCATCATTTACAGGGCGAAGTTTGGCAACGTTCAAAAGAGATTTCAAAAAGATAAGCAACCTCACTCCGCAAAAATGGCTGATAAAAAAACGCCTGGAAATGGCTTACATAAAACTGAAAGAAGAAAACAAAAAAGTGCAGGACGTTTGTACGGAAGTCGGATTTAAAAACCTTTCCCACTTTTCTACTGCATTTAAAAAGCAATATGGCATTTCGCCTGTGGAGGTGTAATTTTATTTGGGCGTGCCCCTTTGCATTTTTTCTCCCGATAGCTATCGGGACACAAGCCAACCGCACAAAAAATGCAAGCGGGTCGGGCTATCCGCTACAAGTCCTCGCTCCGTTGCACTCCGCTGTGGGCTTTCCGCTTCTATCCCTCACGCAAAGCGAAACGGGAAAAAACACACCAATACAATAATGCAATTGAGATATTTGTGTAATTTTGTTACTTCTATAAATGAGTTGTCAGCAATGTTAAACGACCGCACAATCCCGACAGTTTTAAAGTCATCGGTGGACTGTCCGCTGACGGTTTGCTATCCGGCTGACACAGCAGTAATTCATCTGTATAACTTTTTTCTACTTTTGTTTGGTGGACAGCCCTTCGCTGGCTTTTAGAAAAAAATTATCACGAACAGACGGACTTCTAACATAACTGATAACGATTGGCAGAATAAATGAACAAAAATAATTGGGCGACAGACAATGAAACTTAATCATATCAACTTAGTTGTTTCAAATGTTGCAGACGTAATAAAATTATTTGAAACGTATTTTAGCTTTAAATGCACAGACATCAAAGGAGACAATATCGTAGCAATTTTAAAAGGTGCTGACGATTTTACTCTTGTTATTATGACAGACAAGAACGGACAGACAACATATCCAAAAGCATTTCATATTGGTTTTATGCTGGACAGTGAAGATGAAATAACGAAAACCTATATCGCTTTAAAAAATGGTGGTATTGGGGTTGGACAAGAACCAAGAAAAATAAGAGACAGTTTTGGTTTCTATTTCAACTTCGACAACATTATGATAGAAGTAGGACACTATCTTAGCTGACGACCAACAACACTGCTGGCAACAATCGGTTTTGTGCAAGCGTGGCTGACGTAATAAATCTCGGCTGTTGTACTGCTATCATCTGCAGTACCGGCTGGACGAATATCTATCAGTTTTTGTACTTATCTTCAATAAAAATTATTAATCAGCAGCGGTTACAGGCAGACGGAATACTATTTCCACGCCTGCACAAAGCCGCCGAACGTTAGCGGTCATTGTAGGACGACACAGCAGACATTAACAAACGACATAGCAAAAACGATATGACAAAAAGCAAATTACTTGAAATGAACAACGTTGGTATCGTTGTAGAAAACCTTGACAACGCAATATCATTTTTCACAGAAATAGGACTGACACTTGAAGGGCGAATGATGGTTGAAGGCGAATGGGCAGGACGGGTAACGGGGCTTGGAAATCAGTCAGTAGAAATTGCTATGATGGTTACCCCTGACGGGCACAGCAGACTTGAACTTTCACGATTCCTAACACCGACAACCATTTCAGACCATAGGACAGCACCTGTTAATTCTCTTGGATATCTAAGAATTATGTTCAGAGTTGATAATATTGACGAGTTGGTTTCCAGACTTACAAAGCAAGGTGCTGAACTTGTTGGCGAAGTGGTCAATTATGAAGGCGTTTATCGGCTGTGCTACATTCGTGGGACAGAAGGACTGCTTGTTGGTTTAGCAGAACAACTTGATGTGAAAACAGCGACCGATATTTTGGAAAACAATGAGTGAAAAAGAACAAAAAGGTAACAAAGATAGGCATACAATCACTACACTATATTGACCCTCACAGCAAAATAATCTGAGCCTTATAACAAAACTGTTGTAAGGCTTTGTCTTTAACTTTGCATTGTAAAAAGTAATATAATGCAAACAACAGATATATTTGAACGGTTACGCAATGGCGAAACCATTTTGCCAAACGACCCCGAAGCGTACAAAATGCGTGAAGCATCGTACAAGACGAAAGAATTATTGGTACAGATGAACAACGCCACAGACCCGGCAGCAATAAGGGATTTGTTGAGCCAAATCACAGGTACGGAAATAGACGAAAGTGTTGCCGTTTTCACGCCTTTGTACATCAACTACGGAAAGCATACTAAAATCGGTAAAAATGTATTCATCAATTTCGATTGTACTTTTTTGGATTTAGGCGGAATTATCATTGAGGACAATGTACTGATAGCCCCGAAGGTTAGCTTATTATCAGAAGGACACCCATTAGAACCCGAAAACAGACACGCATTAGTACCGAAACCTATCCACATCAAAAAAAATGCGTGGATTGGTGCAGGAGCAACCATATTACAAGGCGTTACCATTGGCGAAAATGCGGTTATAGCTTCGGGTGCAGTTGTTTCAAAAGATGTTCCCGATAATACGGTTGTAGGCGGTATTCCTGCGAAAATCATTAAAATCATAGGATAATATGAAAAAGATACTTTACACAATCATACTCATTTTAGGCTGTACACAATTATACGCCTGTAATGCGAACCAGGAGGAAAACACACCCATAGAGGAAAATAACACACCAAAACAAGATACAATGAAATTAAAAATAACCATAGGAAACAAAACCGCTACGGCTGTTTTATACGACAATCCCACAGGCAGGGATTTTGCAACATTGCTACCGCTTACCGTAAAAATGGACGACTATTCCAGAACTGAAAAAATATTTTATCCGTCCCGAAAACTATCAACAAAAGACGCACCGGCAGGATTTGACCCGTCTGTTGGCGACATTACTTTGTATGCACCTTGGGGAAACATAGCACTGTTTTATAAAGACTTTGGTTATTCCAACGGCTTAATTTCAGTAGGTAAAATCACAAGCGGAATAGAATATTTTACAGTCAGCGGTTCTGTTACAGTAACATTTGAATTAGAAAAATAATGATGAACCGAGCAAGGTGATATCCATATATACATGGATTGTCATCTTGCGAGCTCCAGATGTAGTAAAATGCCCGCCTAATGTATTGCATTGGCACGGAGCATCAAAAGACAGTAGCGTAACACAGATTTACATACTACCGAATACCGAAAAAGGTTTGGCGGATTGGTCGGAACGTGTTACTGATGAAGAATACAAAGCTGTTAAATAACTAACTGAAAAACGAAAAAACAATGAACACAAAAGCATTTGGCACACAATCAGCCACAGCACCGTTAGAAAAACTGAATATCCAAAGACGTGAAATATTGCCCAATGATGTACAGATAGAAATTTTATATTGTGGTATCTGTCATTCCGATTTACACGCAGTACACAACGATTGGGGCGGAACGACTTATCCGATTGTTCCCGGACACGAAATTGTAGGCAGAATTACCAACGTTGGCGAAAGTGTTACAAAATTCAAAGTTGGCGATTTGGCAGGTGTGGGTTGTATCGTAGATAGTTGCCGAGAGTGCGACCATTGCCACGAGGGAAACGAACAATATTGTGAAAGCGGTTGGACGGTTGTATTTAATGCCATTGACAAAAAACACGGGGGCATTGCCGAAACACAGGAAGTATTGAATTTTTGTGCCGAACACAACATTACCGCAGATATTGAACTGATTGGAACAAACCAAGTAAATGATGCATTAGAACGATTGGAAAAAGGCGATGTAAAATACCGCTTTGTAATTGATTTGGCGAGTTTGAAAAACTAATTTAAAAGAGAAAGAAAATGAAAAGATTATCAATTTTAGCAATTGCAAGCCTTCTGTTTTTAGGACAGTCCTGCAATCAAAATTCAAAAACCAACAACGAAAATTCAGCGAATATGAATGATACAGCAAAAGCAGAACATTATACTTTCGAGTTGAGTGATAAGGTAACACGCCAAAAAGTAACTTTCATAAACCGGTACGGAATAACATTGACAGGCGATTTATACATTCCAAAAAACCACAGCAACAAGCCCTTACCAGCACTTGCCATTAGTGGGCCTTTCGGAGCGGTAAAGGAACAATCATCGGGATTATATGCTAACCAAATGGCAGAACGTGGTTTTGCAGTATTGGCTTTTGACCCGTCCTATACAGGCGAAAGCGGTGGCGAACCTCGTGCCGTTGCATCGCCCGACATCAATACGGAAGATTTCAGTTCTGCAGTAGATTTTCTCGGTATTCAGAAAAACATTGACCGTAATAAAATCGGGATTATCGGGATTTGTGGTTGGGCAGGTTTTGCACTAAATGCTACTGCCATTGACAAACGTGTAAAAGCCGTAGCCACAACAAGTATGTACGATATGACGAGAGTAATGTCGAAAGGCTATAATGATGTGGTTACTTTGGAAGAACGTACCAAAACATTAGAACAATTAGGCGAGCAACGTTGGAAAGATGCAGAAGCCGGTACATTCCAAGCAGGAGCAATATTAAACCCCGAAAAACTGAAAGGCGATGAACCACAATTTGTAAAAGAATATTACGACTATTACCGTACACCAAGAGGATTTCACGAACGTTCTCTAAACTCAACAGGAGCGTGGAATGCTACCAATGCGTTATCGTTTATGAATATGCCTATTTTGACTTACATAAAAGAGATTTCGCCACGACCAATGTTACTGATTGCAGGGGAAAAAGCACACTCACGTTATTTTAGTGAAGACACTTACAAAATGGCTTCTGAACCCAAAGAGCTGATGATAATTCCTAATGCCGTTCACGTGGATTTGTACGATAAGGTTGATATAATTCCTTTCGACAAGTTGGAAATATTCTTTAAAGAGCATTTAAAGTAATAGTAATATTATAAAACGTCCATTGCTAATGATGTTGGCTTTTATGTCAATTGAGATCTCCTTCGTATAGAAGAGATCCTCTTTCCTGGCAAAATCAATCAGGCAGAATGCTTCTTCAGCTTTGATTGACTTTTGTGTTTCAGCCCGGAAGCCTGATGACGCATTTCTTCTAAGGAAATTTTGCGTTTTTTCGAGTTTTCCTGTAGGGCTAACTCGTCCATTTCTGATAATGATATCTTGTAATTCATTGTGTATATTTTTCATTAAAGAGATTCAGTATTCAAAGATATGCATTAATCCGGACAATTTCAAACAGAATCCCCTTATCTTTGCCCTAAGTTTCAGGGTGCTTTGTTCCGGGAATAGCCGGAACAGAGATAATAGGGAACCGTGTGCGAATCACGGGCTGTCCCCGCAACTGTAAGCTTCCGCAAAGTTTTCCTTCTGCTGAGCCACTGTCCCCGCTGCGGGATGGGAAGGCGCCGGAAAATGGAAGCAAGCCAGGAAACCTGCCCTGAACCAGAATAACCGGTACGTCTACGGCGGATAGAGCCCGGGAGATCATTTATCTTTTCCTCAATTGAGAACAGGCGGTTTACCCGGTTATTGCAGGCTGTTGAGCCTATGGAGTGCCTTGTGCTTCCCGGCAACTCTTTTTGCCCAGAAAGAGCTGACCCTTTGCGAAGTGGAAGTCAGAGGAGTGCGCCCCGAACGGTTCATGACCGGGCAGAAGATACAGGAGGCAGACTCGGCCGACCTGGCCCGGAACCGCTTCAGCACTCTGGCTGATTTCCTGCAGTTCCAGACGCCCGTAGCCTTTAAAAGCTACGGAGCGGGCCAGCTGGCTACCCTCTCTTTCCGCGGAACATCCGCCGGCCATACGGCCCTGCTCTGGAACGGGATCAATATTAATTTTCCTTCGTTAGGACAAACCGATTTTTCGACCATACCCCTTGCCGGGTTTGATGAAATGACCATACAATACGGCTCTGCTGCCAGCTGTGTGGGTACCGATGCCGTTGGCGGCACCATTCAGCTACGTTCGTTACCCGGTTTTCAAACCGAAGGAACACAGCTGATGGCTGCAGTACGGGGCGAAACCTCCGAGAATTTTTCCGGGCAGGGCGGACTGCGTTTCCACCGTTTGCTTCGCAACGGGAAAAAGCTTTCGGGGAAAACACTTCTTTACGGAAGCAGCGTACGGAATAATTTCGGTACGGAACCCATTACCCGTAAGGGGAAAACCTTACCCACCGAACCCATTCATACCCGCCAGACCGGTGCTGTACAGGACCTGTACTTTATGAACCGCAAAGGAGACCTGCTTTCGCTGAATCTCTGGTTTTCAGATAACGACCTGGCCGTGCAACCCAAAGTGGTTGTATTGCGTGAGATCACCCGCACACAGGCTTACCGGAGCAGCCTTTCGTACCAGCTCGGAAAAACCCTTTTCCGTACGGCCTATATCCGCGATATCACCGATTACGGAAAAGGAGAAAACCTGAATCCCAGCCATACCCGGGTAGATCGTTATATTGTGCGAGCCGAGCATGACCTGGCCTGGATACACGATTGCGACAAAGGCACTAACCTGAAGCTCGGGGCAGAAACGGTATACTATAACGCCCGGGTAGACGGTTATGGCGGTGACCGTAAAACGGAGACCCGGCTGGATCTGTATGCCCTGCTACGCCACCAGTTTTCGGCCCGCCTGAGCTCTTCGCTTAACCTGCGCCAGGCGTGGGTGACCGGCTATAACCCGCCCTTCACCCCGTCTGCCGGGCTGGAATACATCCTCGTTAAAAACCCTAAGGACAGGCTCACCCTGCCGGTTTCCCTGGCCCGAAGCTACCGTGTGCCTACTCTGAACGAACGCTACTGGGAGGTACTGGGTAATCCTGATATTCAACCCGAAACCGGCTTTAACAAAGAAACCGGCCTGGTGTGGCAGCATAAATTTACCGCAATCACCCAAACCCGGCTGGGCGCCACCGTATTTCATAACCGGATCGATAACTGGACCTACTGGAACCCCGAAAAAAATTACCGGGTAGAAAACCTGCAGCAGGTGCTTTCCAAAGGGATTGAGCTGGAAACGTCTCTTCAAAGCCGGATCGAAAAAACCCGGTTCGATATACGGGCTCAGTATACCCTTACCCACGCTTCGCAACAGAAAGAATACGGGGCATATACCCACGATATCCTGGGTAAGCAACTCGTGTATGTGCCACGCCACGCCGTCAGCAGCACGGTATCTGCCACACGGAAGGCATGGAGTGTTGATATACAGCAACAGTTCAATTCCAAAAGGTATATCACATTTGATCATTCCGGTCAGCCGTATATGCCTTTCTACCTGATGAATGGCAGGATCGCCTACGAAAAACGTACTTCCAGGCGGGTTTTCAATACTGCTCTGCAGGTGAACAATGTGACCGATGTGCTCTACCCCAACCAAAAGAAAAATGCTATGCCCATGCGTTCTGTGGCGCTCAGCATCCTGATCGGAAATCTTTAAATCAAGTTAATATGAAACGTAAATTAATTATTCTCTGCGCATTTCTTTATGCATGTGACACCGATGAAAACACCCAGCCCGAACAGCCATACGGGAAAGGAGTAATTGTGGTAAATGAAGGTAATTTCACCGATAACAACGGAACCGTGACATTCCTGCCCGCCAATGCGCAAAGCATCACGTACGATATTTTTCAAAAAGAGAATACCCGAAGCCTCCAGGGCGGAGTGAGCGGTTACGGAGAGGTTAACGGCAAAGGAATTATACTGGTCGATAACTCCGGCCCCGGGCTGGACAAGATTGAAATTGTAGACGCCGGAACGTTTAAGTCTGAAGCTACGATTCCTTCTGCTGAAATAGAGAATCCGCGTGAAGTGGTCAAGGTAAGCAACACCAAAGCCTATGTGACCGCCTGGGATGTAACCGGCAGCTGGCCGGATACCTATATCAACCCCGGGTACATTGCCGTGCTGGATCTGACCTCCAATAAGCTGACAAAGAAAATTCCGGTTCAGCACGGGGCTCAGAGTATAGCCGTAGTGGGCAATGAAGCTTTTGTAGGAAATATTTATTCGGGGAAAACCGTCATCACCGTGGTTGATATCAACACTGATGCCGTAAAACAAACCATTGAAGCCGGTGCCGATCCGGAGGTGATCGGTGTGGATGCCAACAATAAGCTCTGGGTTTATGCCGGCGGAGCGCTCAAGAAAATTAACCCTTCTGCCAGGGTAGTGGAAAGTACGGTGAAGCTTAACCCGGCTTCTGCCGGACAAAGCCCCGGTAAGTTTGTGCTGAGCCACGACAAAAAAACGCTTTATTTCACCCTTTCTGCTTATGATGAAAACTGGAATGAGGTAGGCCAAGTGTACAGCACTTCGGTAGATGCCACCACCATTAACGCTACCACCCCGCTGATCAAAAAGATTTTTTACGGGATGGCCGCAGATCCTGAAACCGGTATAATTTACGGCGGGCTGGTTCCTTCTTTCAAGCAGGCGGGTTATGTATTCCGTTACCAGCCTAACGGAACCCTGATCGACTCGGTGAAGGCGGAAATTGCTCCGGCCAAATTCTTTTTCAGGAAATAAGGCCGCCCCAAAAAAGGTGCCCGGAAAGTACGCAGGCTACTGCGTTTTCCAGGCACCTTTTGTATACCTTTTTTAAGTGCTTCCCGGGTGTTTTTCACTACACCGGTGCCGGATACCCGGAACTACGCGCCGGCAGCAACCGTCATTCCTCTTTCTTTTGCCTCCAGCAGGGAGTTGCCGGAGAGAAACACATCCATAGCCCGGGCGGCTTCGCGCCCCTCTGATATGGCCCAGACCACAAGCGACTGTCCCCGTTTGCAGTCGCCGGCAGCAAAAATCCCTTTTTGCGATGTTTGGTAATTTTCGGTTACAATATTTCCGCGGGCATCCAGCTTCAGGTTCAGGTCTTCTACCAGTCCTCCGGCTTGCGGACCCGAAAAGCCGATGGACAGCAGGGCCAGGTCAGCCTCAACCACCCGTTCACTCTTCGGATTTTCAATAAGGGTTCTTTTCCCGTTTTCAAACTTCCAGAAAACATCCACCAGCCGCAAGGCCTTCAGGTTACCGTCTTCATCACCGATAAATTCTTTGGTATTGACACTCCACAGCCGCTCACAACCCTCTTCATGCGAGGTAGAGGTACGCAGCTTATGCTCATACAGGGGCCAGGGGGTACTGGCATCTCTTTCTGCGGGCGGAAGCAACCCGTAAGCGATCTGGGTAATATGCTCAGCACCCTGGCGGTTGGCGGTGCCCACGCAATCTGAGCCCGTATCGCCGCCGCCGATTACAAATACCCGCTGATTCGTGGCCCGGATATCGTCTTCCCGGTAGTGTTCGCCGGCATGATTGCGGGCCAGGTCCAGCCCGTCGTAACCCTCTTCCAGCGCCACCCGCTTATTCTGCTGGGTGAGGTAGTCCATGGCAAAATATACGCCGTTTAATTCTTTTCCTTCAATATCCAGGGTCCTGGGCACGGTAGACCCGATGGCCAGCAGCACGGCGTCAAAATCTTCCTGCAGCTGGGCAGCAGAAAGAGTTGTTCCTACATTTACCCCGGTTTTGAAGATCACGCCTTCTTCTTCCATTACCTTCAGCCGCCGGTCAATCACCTGTTTTTCCAGTTTAAAATCAGGTATACCGTAACGAAGCAGTCCGCCAGCCTGGTCGGCCCGTTCAAATACTGTAACGCAGTAACCGGCTTTATTGAGCTGCGAAGCGGCAGCCAGTCCGGCCGGCCCAGAGCCAATGACGGCCACTTTTTCCTCCCTCCGTTTTTTGGGCGGACGCGCCGTTACCCAGCCGTTTTCAAATGCTTTTTCAATGATCGATTTCTCGATGTACTCTATAGCTACCGGGTTCTTATGGATGCCCAGCACACAGGCCGACTCGCAGGGAGCGGGACAGATCCGCCCCGTAAATTCCGGGAAGTTATTGGTAGAATCCAGTATCTCAAAAGCATATTTCCAGTTGCCTTCATAAACGGCATCGTTAAACTCGGGAATATTGTTCCCCAGCGGACAGCCGTTGTGGCAAAAGGGCACACCACAATCCATACAACGGGTGGCCTGCTCGGTAGTCTGCTTTTCATTGTATTTGTATTCTACCTCCCGGTAGTCTTTTTTCCGTTCTGCTATGCTCCTTTTCAGGGCAGCTTGTCTTTCAAATTCTAAAAATCCGCTTGGCTTTCCCATGTTTGTATATATAATAGTACCAGGTATTTAGTTCCGGGTGAGTTCCCACCTGGCACCAATATTTGTCAATTGTTCATTGTCAATTCTTAAATTACGCCGCCACAATTTCCTTCTCCAATAAAATCTTCTTGTAGTCCCTGGGGAATACCTTCACAAATTTCTCCAGCTCGAAGCTCCTGTTTTCCAGGATAGCCTGCGCCACATCACTGCCCGTATTTTCAAAATGACGGGTGATCAGGCCGGTCAGTGTTTCTATATCCTCAGCGGTCAGGTCATCCAGGTCTACCATTTCCGGGTTACACCGGGTGCCGAAAGAACCGTCAGCATCATATACATAGGCTATACCGCCGCTCATACCGGCGGCAAAATTGCGGCCCGTTTGTCCCAGGATCACGGCAATACCCCCGGTCATGTATTCGCATCCGTGATCTCCTACTCCTTCTACCACCACCCGGGCACCTGAATTGCGCACGCAAAAACGCTCACCGGCCATTCCCCGGATATAGGCTTCTCCTGATGTGGCACCGTAGAAAGACACATTTCCCACGGCCATATTTTCGGAAGGAATGAAAGTAGAAGAACGGGGCGGGTACACTACCAGCTCGGCCCCGCAAAGGCCCTTGCCAAAGTAATCGTTGGCGTCGCCTTCCAGCTCAAAGCGGATACCGCGGGTAGAAAAGGCCCCGAACGACTGCCCGGCCGTTCCGTAAAACCGGTAGCTGATGGTTCCGGGCTTCAGGCCGTTGCCCCGGTAGCGCCTGGATATTTCGTTCGACAGCATCGCCCCGATAGAACGGTTCAGGTTATTGATCCGGTATTCGCCCCTTACCGCCACCTGGTTATCCAATGCTTCCTGCGCATCCCTGATCAGCGTATGATCCAGCACATCGGCTATCCCGTGATCCTGCTCTTCCTGCTTGTACAGTGCCGTATCCACCTCTTCACGGTACAGTATCCGGGAAAGATCGAGATGTTTCCGTTTCCAGTGATCTTTAGGATTCCGGGGTGCCAGGTACTGGCTCTGGCCTATCATTTCGTTGATGGTCCGGAAGCCCAGTCCGGCCATGATCTCGCGCACCTCCATAGCCAGGTAAGTAAACATATTGACCACATGCTCCGGCTGCCCGGAAAACAGGGCCCGTAATTCTTTATTCTGGGTAGCCACCCCTACCGGGCAGGTATTCAGGTGGCATTTCCGCATCATGATACAGCCTACGGTCACCAGGGCGGCAGTGGCCACACCGTATTCTTCGGCACCCAGCAGGGTAGCTATCACGATATCACGGCCGGTACGGATCTGACCGTCGGTCTGCACGGTAATCCGGCCCCGCAGCTTATTCCTGACCAGGGTCTGGTGAGTTTCTGCCAGGCCCAGCTCCCAGGGCAGGCCCGCATGGCGGATCGACGACAGCGGACTGGCTCCCGTGCCACCATCGTACCCGGCAATCAGTACGGCATCGGCATGGGCCTTGGCCACTCCGGAAGCCACCGTTCCCACGCCGGCTTCAGAAACCAGCTTTACGGAGATACGGGCCCTGCGGTTAGCATTTTTAAGATCAAAGATCAGCTGGGCCAGGTCTTCAATCGAATAAATATCGTGATGGGGTGGCGGCGATATCAGTCCCACACCCGGTGTGCTGTGCCTTACACGGCCTATCCATTCATCCACCTTGTGGCCGGGTAACTGCCCGCCTTCACCCGGCTTGGCTCCCTGCGCCAGCTTGATCTGCAGCTCATCGGCATGGGTCAGGTAATAGGAGGTTACCCCGAAACGGCCCGAAGCAACCTGCTTCACCCGCGAATTCATGCTGTCGCCGTTGGGCAACAGGGTAAAACGGGCTTCGTCTTCGCCGCCTTCACCCGAGTTCGACATTCCGCCGATCCGGTTCATGGCAATGGCCAGCGTGGTATGCGCCTCCCACGAGATGGAACCGAAAGACATGGCCCCGGTAGCAAAACGTTTAAGGATGCTTTCTACCGGCTCTACCTCTTCTAACGGAACGGGGCTTGTATTTTTGAATTTGAGCAGGCTGCGAAGCGTCATCGACTTATCGGCCTGCTCATTCATTAAGCGGGTATATTTTTTAAATATTTCGTATCCTCTTTTCTGATCCGAAACCCCGATGCGGGTGGCTTGCTGCAGCAGGTGAATGGTATCCGGGTTAAACAGGTGTTTCTCGCCCCGTTGTTTCCATTGGTATACCCCGCCTGTTTCCAGCCTTTTTACGCTTTCTACCGGCACTTTCGGGAAAGCCACCGTATGCCGCACCAGGCATTCGCGGGCAATCTCTTCGATGCCCAGGCCGCCGATCCGCGAGACCGTTCCGGTAAAGAAGCGGTCTACGAAAGGTTTTCCGAGCCCTATACATTCAAAGATCTGGGCTCCCCGGTAAGAGGCCAGCGTGGAGATTCCCATTTTAGAGAAGATCTTGAGCAGCTCCTTATTGACTGCCTTTATATAATTTTTGTACAATTGCTCATCGGTATATTCGCCGGCGATCATCCCCTTCCGGTTCATGTGGGAAAGGGTCTCAAAGGCAATATACGGGCATATCCCGGAAGCACCGTACCCGATCAGCGTAGCAAAATGATGGGTTTCCCAGATATCGCTGCTCTCTACCAGCAGGCCGATCTTTCCGCGGAGGCCTTTACGGATCAGGTGATGGTGTACCGCCGATACCGCCAGCAGCGAAGGTATGGGCGCATGGTCAGAATCAATGGCCCGGTCTGAGAGGATAATGATCTCAAAGCCGTCATAGATGGCGTCTGTGGCGTAACGGCAGATCCGCTCCAGGGCAAACTCCAGCGCCCGGGCCGGATCAGGCGTATCCACGTTAAAATAGGTATTGATGGTCTTGGCCTGGAAACCCTCGTAGTCTACAAACCGCAGCTTATCAAACTGCCGGATGGTCAGCACGGGCTGGTCCAGCTGTACCTGCCGGCAGTGCTTGGGCGACTCCGACAGGATATTTTCAGAAGCCCCCACAAACGAGATCAGCGACATGATAGACCGCTCCCGGATCGAGTCGATGGGCGGGTTGGTTACCTGGGCAAAAAGCTGCTTGAAATAAGAAGAGATATGCTGGCTCTGGTCTGACAACACCGCCAGCGGAATGTCAATGCCCATAGAGCCGATGGCCTCTCCGCCGGTAGTAGCCATGGGGGTCAGGATCAGGCGCTGGTCTTCAGAGGTCATGCCGGCAGCAATCTGCCTTTTCAGCAGGCCTTCCTCGCTGTACTGGGTATACGGCCGGATAGATTCGGGAAGATCGCGGATCATGATCTTGTGCTCGTCGAGCCACTGCTGGTACGGTTGCCGGCTGCAGATATCCGCTTTCAGCTCCTCATCAGGGATGATCCGCCCCTGCTCCATATCCACCACAAACATCTTTCCGGGTTGAAGCCGGCCTTTATACAGTACCTGTGCGGGATCAATATCCAGCACGCCGGCCTCAGAAGCCATCACCACGGTGTCATCTTTCAGAACCCAGTACCGGGAGGGGCGCAGCCCGTTCCGGTCGAGGGTAGCCCCCACGATCCGGCCGTCGGTAAAGGAAATGGATGCGGGGCCGTCCCACGGTTCGATCACCGACGAGTGGAACTCATAAAATGCCCTTCGGACCGGGTCCATATCGGGGTTCTCCTCCCAGGCTTCCGGGATCAGCATCATCATCACATGGGGCAGGGAGCGGCCTGAAAGGTGCAGCAGCTCTATTGCGTTATCCAGGTGGGCTGAGTCGGAGTTTCCCTTATTACAAATGGGCAGGATCATCTGCATCTCCTTGTCGGTAAAAAACTCCGAACAGAAAGAAGCCTCACCGGCTTTTATCCAGTTGACGTTCCCCTTTACGGTATTGATCTCCCCGTTATGGGCAATATACCGGAAAGGCTGGGCCAGCTTCCAGGACGGAAAGGTATTGGTGGAAAAACGGGAATGCACAATGGCAAAGGCCGAGATCACGTCTTTCCGGGTAATGTCAGGAAAATAATATTTCAGCTGATCAGTGGTCAGCTGTCCTTTGTAGGAAATGGTCTTGGTCGACAGCGAACTGTAGTAAAAGCTCTCTTCCGAGCCGGCTACCGACTCGTGAATCAGCTTGGTCGTGATCTGCCGCAGCACGTAAAGCTTTCGTTCAAACGTGAGGCTGTCTGCGTCTGTGAGCCGGAGAAACAGCTGCTCCACACACGGCTCTACCGAACGTGACCCCTCGCCCAGCGTTTCGTTGCGGGTGGGTACCTTCCGGTAGCCCAGGAGCCCGAAGCCCAGCTTCTCCACTTTCCGGTTGATGATCTCCCGGCATTCGTTTCTTTGTTTTTCATCTGCAGGGAAAAAGATCATTCCTACCGCATATTCACCGTATTTCGGCAGCCGGAAACCCAGTTCCAGGCATTCGTCGTAAAGAAATTCGTGCGGAATCTGGAGCAGTATACCGGCGCCGTCGCCCGTGTTCGGATCGCAGCCGCAGGCCCCCCGGTGGTCCATGCGTTCGAGCATGGTGATGGCATCTGCTACGATCTGGTGCGATTTCCCTCCTTTCAAATGTGCCCGGAACCCGATACCACATGCATCATGCTCAAAATCAGGAAGGTACAATCCTTTATTTGTCTTCATCATCTTTGAAACTGCCTAAATATTCTAAGAATAGTATTATATATTGAAAAAATATAACTATATAATACAAAATATACTTTGTATGCAATTTATCAGACTTTTATTTCGACTCAATAAATTATAACAATATTTTATATTGAAAACTCATATTTTATTTTTATTATTATAATTTCTATAAAAATTATCCTACCCGGCAGATTTTTCTAAAACAAAAAACCTTTTTCTCCATACAAAAAACCGGAAGACCACCCTTAAGCCAAACAAAACAGCTGTTGACTGACAACTTTCAGCCAACAAACTTTCAACCCGTAACAGGCGCATCCGACGGTCTCTGTGCGACCGCTGAAAGCTAAAAGCTCACCGCTCATAGCTGACAGCTCACGGCTTTTTGCCTATCTTTCGGAAAAATTGAGTGCAAGATGAAAAACGTAAAAGTAGGTGTGGTTCAGATGACCTGCTCGGCAAGTGTAGACATCAACCGGCAGAAAGCCGTAGAGAAAATCCGGGAAGCGGCCGCTCAGGGCGCCCAGATTGTATGCCTGCAGGAGCTGTTTACCTCCCTGTACTTCTGCGACGTGGAAGACCACGAAAACTTTAAGCTGGGCGAAAGCATTCCCGGCCCTACCACCGACCTCCTCCGGCCCCTGGCGCAGGAGCTGGGCGTGGTGATCATTGCTTCCCTTTTTGAAAAAAGAGCACAGGGGCTGTACCACAATACCACAGCCGTCATTGATGCCGACGGCTCCTACCTGGGCAAATACCGGAAAATGCACATTCCTGACGACCCCGGTTACTACGAAAAATTCTATTTCACCCCCGGCGACCTGGGCTACAAAATATTTGAAACCCGTTTTGCCCGCATCGGCGTGCTGATCTGCTGGGACCAGTGGTACCCGGAAGCCGCCCGCATCACCTCGCTGATGGGAGCCGAGATCCTGTTCTACCCTACGGCCATTGGCTGGGACCTGGACGAAAAAGACCCCGTGATCAACCGGGAACAGCACGATGCCTGGGAAACCATACAGCGGAGCCATGCCGTAGCCAACGGCCTTTACGTGGTTTCGGTCAACCGGGTGGGCACCGAGGCCAACCAGCAGTTCTGGGGCGGCTCGTTTATTGCCAACCCGCACGGCCGGCTGCTGTACAAAGCCTCTCACGACCGGGAAGAAGTGCATGTGGAAGAAATAGACCTTGACAAAACGGAATACTACCGCACCACCTGGCCCTACCTGCGCGATCGGCGGATCGACTCTTATGCGCCCATTACGAAACGGTTTATTGACAGCGATTGAAACTACCCGGAACTAACTACTCGGAACTAATCACCCGGAACTATCTATGTTTAAATACGCCCTCCTTCTCCTCCTGATCGTGCAGGCTCCGGTTTTTTCCCAGGCCCGCCTGGTGGTTCTGGGCACCGCGCAGGATGCCGGGTATCCGCAGATAGGCTGTGAAAAAGAATGCTGTAAAAACCTGCTGCCCGGCCAAAAGCGGCAGGTATCGTGTATCGGCGTGACCGATGCCGAAACGGGGCAGGCCTGGCTGTTAGACGCCACCCCGGATATCACTTCCCAGGTAAAAGCCCTGATGGCTCTCGGCGGTAAAGCCGGCAGCCGGTTACCAGACGGCATCTTCCTGACACACGCCCATATCGGGCATTATACCGGGCTGATGTACCTGGGGCGGGAGGCTGCTGATGCCAGGAAAATGCCGGTATATGCCATGCCTAAACTCAAAACCTTCCTGGAGACCAATGGCCCCTGGGAACAGCTGGTAAAGCTCGGCAACATAGCGGTTAAAGAAATGCAGGAAGATCAGCCGGTTACACTTAACCGGAACCTGCAGGTGACCCCGGTACGGGTGCCTCACCGGGACGAATATTCCGAAACCGTGGGTTTTATCATTCACGGCCCCGCCAGGAAGGCCCTTTTCATACCCGATATTGACAAATGGGACCGTTGGCACAAAAACCTGGAAGATATGCTGACGCAGGTAGATTACGCGCTGCTGGACGCCACCTTCTTTAAAAACGGCGAGATACCCGGCAGAGATATGTCAGAAATCCCCCACCCGTTTGTTGAAGAAACCATGAAGCTGCTGAAAAACCTGCCAGCCGCAGAAAAAGCCAAAGTGTATTTTATACACCTGAACCATACCAATCCGCTGCTCAACCCCGCCAGCGAGGCGTACCGGGAAGTACTCCAAAACGGGTTTCATGTGGCAGAAGAAGGGATGATTCTGGAATTGTAGGCCCCATTGATACAAGCTGATGAAAAACCTGCTCTTCATAGAAAGACGAGCTTCCGGCTGTAATCATTTCACCGTAAACCTCACCCCCAGGAATCCCCGGATCCCCTGGTTGGATGCATAGACGTATGACGGGTCAAAGGTTAAACCGTACGGGTTGCTTTCGTTGGGTACGGGAAATCCGTTGCCGTCAAAAATCACCTGCTTGTCAAAAGGATCATTGGCACGGGCAATCAGGAAGGGCGCATGTCTGGCGGGGGTCTGGTTCAACAGGTTTTTAACGCCCCCGTAGATCTCCCATTTGTCGTTAAAGCTTTTGGTGACCTGTATATTCTGAATGCTCCACACGGGCGAGTACTCCGGCCGGGGGTCCAGGTCACCCAGGAGCGGCAGGCGCATCGGCCCGTAGAGGTTTCCGGTATAATCCAGCGTGATCTTCTGGCGGGAGAACGTATACCCTACACTCCAGGTTGCGGTAAAACGCTCGGCAAACATCTGTCTTTTTTTCGTTCCTTCTTCCGTATTGTATACATCCATCAGCGTGCCGCCCAGTAAAACCTTCAGGCCACAGGCAAAAGCGGCGTCTGCATTCAGCGATATCCCTTTGGATACGGCGTAACCGTCCAGGTTGGCGTAAATGATCTTATTGGGATCGGTGTCGTAATCCGGGATGATCTTATTGTTAAACCAGGTATAAAATGCAGTAGCATCCAGGTTCAGGAAGGTACCCCTCTTCAGGTAATATTTTTTCACCAGGTTGGCATTTACATTCCACGACGTTTCAGGCTTCAGGTCTTCCAGGAATACCACTTCACGGGCCCCGGTGAGCGCAGCGTGGTCTTCTGTAAACACATTAGCTACCCGGAAACCGTTGCCTCCGCCCAGCCGGAATACGGTAGAGCGGTCGGCAGAGCTCCATTTGTAGTTGATACGGGGAGAGAAAATATTTCCGTGTACCGAGTTGTAGTCGTAGCGGGTACCCAGCATAAGGGTGTGGCGGGAGCTCAGCCTGATCTCATCCTGGAGAAACATACCCGGCAAATGGGTGTGGCTGGCCTGGTTTCTCCCGTCAGCCCAGGTGGCCGGGGTGTTGTCGTCGTAATACGTATAACGATAAGCCAGGCCGGCCAGCAGGTCATGTGCCCTGTATTGCCGGCTCCAGGTCAGCTGCCCGAAATAGATATCCTGGCTGGCCAGGTAAGGTGTGCTGCCGTACACGCTGTTCTGGTCATGCCAGTTAGCGCTGAACATGAAATTGAACCGGGAAGACAGCCTGTAATTGCCGAATGTCTCCCAGCGGCGGGTATAGATGCTTTCTCCGTATACCTCATCTCCGCCCCGGTACGAACGGTTCCAGTTCATTTCACCGCCCCAGCGGTCCTCATACATGTATCTGCCTGCTACCGACAGCGCCCGGCCATGCCTCTGCTGAAAATCCCATTTATTAAAAACCGATATCCTGTTCTGCAGGGTAAGGTCGGTGAAATTATCGTGGTTCTTATCCAGCGGATTCTGGTAATTGAAATAATTCACCCCCAAAAGAGAGCGGGTCTTTTCCCCCAATGTAAACTTCCCCGCCAAGTCTGTGCTGACCTCTCCCCAGGTAGTGGCAAAAGCATCGGCTGAAAACCGGGGTGCTTTCTGAGGCGTTTTGGTAATAATGTTGATCAGGCCTCCTACCGCTTCACTGCCGTAAAGCGTGGAAGCAGGGCCTTTCACTACTTCCATTCGTTCAATCAGCGCCTGTGGAATGCCGCTGAGCCCGTACACGGTAGACAAGCCACTTACAATGGGCATTCCGTCAATCAGTATCATGGTATACGGCCCCTCCAGCCCGTTAATGTGGATATCACCGGTATTGCATACGTTGCAATTTACCTGTGGCCGTACACCGTTGACGATCTGCAGAGCGTCAAATACCGAAGGCGTTGGGTTCGATTTAAAGAATCGCGCCGTAAAAACTTCTACCGGCACAGGACTTTCCAGCCGGGAAACCTCCTTCATCGTTCCGCTGATCACTACCTCCTCCAGCGAATGATCTATTGGCTTCAATTCTATATCGTTCACCACGTTTGCCCCCGGCTTCACCTCCACGGTTACGACCTCTCGTCCGTATCCTATCAGGCTCACTTCAATGGTCTGCTTACCAAGGGGCACCTCAGCCAGCAAAAACCGGCCTTCTTCATCTGTTATGGTTCCCAGGTTTTTCTCTTTCACGGTAACAGTGGCAGACTCCAGCGGCTTACCTCCTGCCGCCACCCTGCCGGTCAAGCTGCCGGTCTGGCCCAGAACAACTGCACTTCCGGTCAGGATAATCAGGAATGTCAAAATATATTTCATGCGTATAAAATTTTAGCTTTCAGCCTTCAGCTATCAGCAGTCAGCCGCAGCGGCGGACCGCTTATCATGGGCCGGTTGGTGATACGTCACCCGGTGTGCCCGACTTCTGATAGCTGATAGCTGACTGCTCATGACTATTTCATATGTCT
>Ga0206116_1000188_pt1 | contig 94552 bp, 84 predicted proteins | sample 3A1Ametagenome_FD_178000 | JGI IMG/M metagenome (GOLD analysis project Ga0206116, IMG submission 178000) | Enriched microbial communities from leaf-cutter ant dump, University of Wisconsin, Madison, United States - 3A1A | ecosystem: Environmental > Terrestrial > Nest > Insects nest > Nest dump...
TCGGCGCTTGGGTGAAAGGAGGAGGGGTGAAATCTCCCACGGTCTGTACTGCGGCAAACAGTCAGAAGCTGGCTTTGTCCCTCCTCCTCCCTTCAAGTCCTACCATACAAGCTGGCTTGCCAGCGATTGCGATAGTCAAGACACCCCGGCAGCAAAACCTCCCGCACAACCACTTATCCCCTCCCCCAGAGAAATTTTCTCTCCCCTCTTGCACATCAAATATTATGGTATACCATCAGACAACAAGACCTAACACACTCCCCAGGAGCCCGCCCCATGAGTTTCGAAATCCGCAAGATCGTCACCTATTCCGAAGAAACCCGCATCGAAGGCGGCAAGGCCACCGACAAACCGGTGACCATGGTCGGTCTGGCCGTGGTGATCAAGAACCCATGGGCCGGTCGCGGTTTCGTCGAGGACCTCAAGCCTGAAATCCGTGCCAACTGCTCCGACCTCGGCGCCCTGATGGTCGAGCGCCTGACCGCCGCCATCGGCGGTGCCGACAAGATCGAGGCCTACGGCAAGGCCGCCGTGGTCGGCGCCGACGGCGAGATCGAGCACGCCTCCGCGGTCATCCACACCCTGCGCTTCGGCAACCACTACCGCGAAGCGGTCCAGGCCAAGAGCTACCTGAGCTTCACCAACAAGCGCGGCGGCCCGGGCACCTCGATCCAGATCCCGATGATGCAGAAGGACGACGAAGGCCTGCGCTCGCACTACATCACCCTGGAAATGCAGATCGAAGACGCCCCGCGCGCCGACGAGATCGTCGTCGTCCTCGGTGCCTCCGACGGCGGCCGCCTGCACCCGCGCATCGGCAACCGCTACATCGACCTGGAAGAGCTGGCCGCAGAAAAAAACCAATAACAACAATGTCCACCGGGCCGGGGCGTGGGTCGCACCACGCCCGACTCTGAAGGAGCGCCCCACCATGATTCAGCCTGTCGCTGAACGTACACCTGCCGGCACCAGCTACCTGGACTGCGGCCAGGGCCAACCCGTGGTACTGATCCACGGCGTCGGTCTCAACAAAGAAATGTGGGGCGGACAGTTCGTCGGCCTCGCCAGCGATTACCGGGTCATCGCCTACGACATGCTCGGCCACGGCCAGAGCCCGCGCCCGCAAGCCGGTACCGACCTGCAAGGCTACGCCGCGCAACTGACGGAACTGCTGGATCATCTGCAGATCGCCCAGGCGACGGTGATCGGCTTTTCCATGGGCGGCCTGGTCGCCCGCGCCTTCGCCCTGCACTACCCGCAGCGCCTGTCCGCGCTGGTGGTGCTCAACAGCGTGTTCAACCGCAGTCCCGAGCAGAGCGCCGGGGTCATCGCCCGCGCCGCCCAGGCCGCCGAACACGGCCCCGACGCCAATGCCGAAGCGGCACTGGCGCGCTGGTTCAGCCGCGAATACCAGGCGGCCAACCCGGCCCAGGTCGCGGCGATCCGCCAGACCCTCGCCGGCAACGACCCGCAGGGCTACCTGACCACCTACGAACTGTTCGCCACCCAGGACATGTACCGCGCCGCCGACCTCGGCAGCATCCAGGTGCCGACCCTGATCGCCACCGGCGAGCACGACCTCGGTTCGACCCCGACCATGACCCGCGAACTGGCCGCGCGGATTCCCGGCGCACAGAGCGTGGTCCTGGCCGAGCAGCGGCATATGATGCCGGTGGAGTCGCCGCGTCTGGTCAACCAGATGCTGCTGGACTTCCTCGGGCACGCCCGAACCCTCTCCGACTCAGCCAAGGGGATCGTTGCATGACGCTCACTCGCTTCCAGATGTGCATCGACGGCCAATGGCTCGATGCCCACAACGGCAAGACCTTCGACAGCCTCGACCCGGCCACCGCGCAGGCCTGGGCACAACTGCCCGACGCCGATGAAACCGACGTCGAGCTGGCCGTCCAGGCCGCGCAGAAAGCCTTCGACAGCAAGGCCTGGCGCGGCCTCACCGCCACCGCCCGGGGCAAGCTGCTGCGCCGCCTCGGCGACCTGATCGCCGAGAACAAGGAACGCCTGGCCCAGCTGGAAAGCCGCGACAACGGCAAGCTGATCCGCGAGACCCGCGGCCAGGTCGGCTACCTGCCGGAGTTCTTCCACTACACCGCGGGCCTGGCCGACAAGCTCGAGGGCGGCACCTTGCCCCTCGACAAGCCGGACCTGTTCGCCTACACCGTGCACGAGCCGATCGGCGTGGTCGCCGCGATCATCCCGTGGAACAGCCCGCTGTACCTGACCGCGATCAAGCTGGCCCCGGCCCTGGCCGCCGGCAACACCATCGTCATCAAGCCGTCCGAACACGCCTCGGCGACCATCCTCGAGCTGGCCCGCCTGGCCCTCGAAGCCGGCTTCCCGGCCGGCGTGGTCAACGTGGTCACCGGCTACGGGCCGAGCACCGGCGCGGCCCTGACCCGCCACCCGCTGGTGCGCAAGATCGCCTTCACCGGCGGTGCCGCCACCGCGCGGCACGTGGTGCGCAGCAGCGCCGAGAACTTCGCCAAGCTGTCCCTGGAACTGGGCGGCAAGTCGCCGAACATCATCTTCGCCGACGCCGACCTGGACAGCGCCATCAACGGCGCCGTGGCCGGCATCTATGCCGCCTCCGGACAGAGCTGCGTGGCCGGCTCGCGCCTGCTGGTGCAGGACGAGATCTTCGACCAGTTCGTCGAGCGCCTGATCGAGCGCGCCAAGCGCATCCGCATCGGCAACCCGCAGGACGAAAGCAGCGAGATGGGCCCGATGGCCACCGCCCAGCAACTGGCCGTGGTCGAGGGCCTGGTCGCCGCGGCCAACGCCGAGGGCGCGCGCCTGCGCATGGGCGGCAAGCGCGCCGAGGTCGAGGGTGACGGCTGGTTCTACGAGCCGACCCTGTTCGAGTGCGACAGCAACTCGATGAAGATCATGCAGGAAGAAGTGTTCGGCCCGGTCGCCGCGGTGATCCGCTTCAAGACCGAGGAAGAGGCCCTGGCCATCGCCAACGACTCGCAGTTCGGCCTCGCCGCCGGCATCTGGACCCGCGACCTGGGCCGTGCCCACCGCCTGGCCCGCGACGTGCGTTCGGGGATCATCTGGGTCAACACCTACCGCGCGGTGTCGGCCATGGCGCCGATCGGCGGCTTCAAGAACAGTGGCTATGGCCGCGAAAGCGGCATCGACTCGGTGCTGGCCTACACGGAACTGAAAACGGTCTGGATCAACCTCTCGACCGCGCCCATGCCCGACCCCTTCGTGATGCGCTGAGAGGTGAACTGAAATGATCGAACCCGGCATCTACAAAGACGTGATGGGCTCCTTCCCGTCCGGCGTGACCGTGGTCACCACGCTGGATGCCGAGGGCGGCATCGTCGGCATCACCGCCAGCGCCTTCAGCGCGCTGTCGATCGAACCGGCGCTGGTGCTGTTCTGCCCCAACTACGCCTCCGACACCTACCCGGTGCTGCGTGACAGCAAGCGCTTCGCCATCCACCTGCTGGCCGCCGGCCAGACCGCCGAGGCCTATGCCTTCGCCGGCAAGGGCAAGGACAAGGCCAAGGGCATCGACTGGCACCTCAGCGAGCTGGGCAACCCGGTGCTGGCCAACGCCACCGCGGTGATCGAGTGCGAGCTGTGGCGCGAATACGACGGCGGCGACCACGCCATCATCGTCGGCGAGGTGAAGAACCTGATCCTCCCCGAGCAGCCGGTGACGCCGATGGTCTACCACAAGGGCAAGCTGGGCGCCCTACCCAATCTGGGTTGACCTTCAGGGCCCTATCGCTGGCAAGCCAGCTCCCACAGGTCCCGAGGTGTATGCGGTCACTGTGGGAGCAGGCTTGCCAGCGATGAGGCCCGCAAGTACACCCATGTTTTCAGGGGTTGCCGCGTGCAATCGCTCACCTTCGGTTTGCGGCACCCCGTTTTTCTTCTCCCATGCAGGAACCCGAGCATGAGCAACGAAAAATACGAAAAAGGCCTGGCCATCCGCACCCAGGTGCTCGGCGAGGACTACGTCAACCGTTCGATCCAGAACGCCGACGACTTCACCCGACCGCTGCAGGAACTGGTCACCGAATACTGCTGGGGTCATGTCTGGGGCCGCGACGGCTTATCGCTGAAAGAACGCAGCATGATAAACTTGGCGATGATTTCCGCGTTGAACCGGCCACACGAACTCAAGCTGCACATCCGCGGCGCCTTGCGTAACGGACTGAGTCGTGAACAAATACGCGAAATCCTCCTTCAGGTCGGTATCTATTGCGGTGTACCCGCGGCCGTGGACAGCTTCCGCCTGGCCCGCGAAGCCTTCGCCGAGGCCGACTCGGAGTCAACCAGTTAAACACTGGCTGTTCCTGACCCACCGCAGGACGCACCCGACCGACGAGTGCCTCCATGTCGCTGGCGCAACAGCCAATTGCAGAGCGCAGATGATGAAACGCCAGCCACTCGACGACAGCTTCAAGGTCAACCGCAACCCCGTTACCCTGCGCGAAATCGTGCTCGACAAGCTGCGCAGCGCGATCATGAACTTCCACCTGCTGCCGGGTGATCGCCTGGTCGAGCGCGACCTCTGCGACCGCCTCGGGGTCAGCCGCACCTCGGTGCGCGAGGCCCTGCGCCACCTGGAATCCGAAGGCCTGGTGGAGTTCGCCGACGCCAAGGGCCCGCGCGTGGCCATCATCACCCTGGAAGACGCCCGCGACATCTACGAGCTGCGCTGCGTGCTCGAAGGCCTGATCGTCCAGCTGTTCACCCTCAACGCCAAGGCCAAGGACATCCGTGCCCTGGAAAAAGCCCTGGAGGAGAACCGCAACGCGCTGACCGACGGCGAACTGCAGCAGGTGCTGGAGTCGGTGCAGGGCTTCTACGACGTGCTCCTCGAAGGCTCCGGCAACCATGTCGCCGCCACCCAGTTGCGCCAGTTGCAGGCACGCATCAGCTACCTGCGCGCCACCTCGGTGTCCCAGGAAAACCGCCGCGGCGCCAGCAACCGGGAAATGGAAAAGATCGTCGAGGCGATCAAGAGCGGCGACCCGCTGGCCGCGCACCAGGCGTCGGTGGACCACGTCCGCGCCGCCGCCAGGGTGGCCCTGGACTACCTGCGCTCGAAGCAGGAAGACGCCGGCAAGATCCGTGAAATCGCCACCCCCATCGCTCTGAAAGAGCCCCGCATAGGTCGCTGATCATGCCCGCCGTCCCGCGTTTCTGCCCGCAATGCTCCGCCGCGCTGAGCCAGGGACGGCCCACCGGCGACACCCACGAGCGCCTGCTCTGCGTCGCCTGCGGCTACATCCACTACGTCAACCCGAAGATCATCGCCGGCTGCATCATCGAGCGCGATGGCAAGTACCTGCTGTGCCAGCGCGCCATCCCGCCGCGGCCCGGCACCTGGACCCTGCCGGCGGGCTTCATGGAGGCCGGGGAAACCACCGAGCAGGCGGCCCTGCGCGAGGTCTGGGAAGAAACCGGGGTGCGCGCCGACATCGTCTCGCCCTACTCGATCTTCAGCGTGCCGCGGATCAGCGAGGTGTACATCATCTTCCGCGCCGTGGCCGTGGAGATCACCGGCCAGTACGGCCCCGAGACCCTCGACTGCCGCTTCTTCGCCCCCGACGAAATCCCCTGGGAGGCCATCTACTACCCGGCGATCCGGCAGATCCTCGAACGCTACATCGAGGAACGCCAGGCCGGGGTGTACGGCATCTACATGGGCAACGACGACAGCGGCAAGGTGCACTTCATCCGCTGAGGCGCTCGCGCATGAACTCGATCAGCGCCTGCACCGGCCGCGCACTCTGGCGGTGCTGCGGATAGACCGCGGAGAGCTGCAGCGGCTCGGTGACGAAGTCCTGCAGGACCGGCACCAGTTGCCCCGCCGCCAGGGCCTCGCCGACGATGAAGGTCGGCAGGTAGGTAATGCCCATGCCCTTGATCGCCGCGTCGCGCAGCAGCTCGCCATTGTTCGCGCGCATGCGTCCGCAGACGGTCACCACCCGCAGCTTGCCTTGTTCAAGGAAACGCCACTGCACCTGGCGGCCATGGCCGTAGGGCAGGCAGTCATGGGCGGTCAGTTCGTCCGGGCGTGATGGCGTGCCCTTGCGCGCCAGGTAGTCGGGGCTGGCGCAATACACCCGATCGATCGGCGCCAGGCGCCGGGCGATCAGGGTCGAGTCCTCCAGCACGCCGATGCGCAAGGCCAGGTCGTAACCCTCCCCCAGCAGGTCCACCGAGCGGTCGCTCAGGTCCACTTCGACGCTGACCTGCGGATAGCGCTGGAGAAACTCCGGCAACAGGCAGCCCAGGTGCGCCACGGCGAACGACAGCGGCGCACTGACGCGCACGGTGCCGCGGGGCTCGCTGGTCTGTCCGGCGATGCCCTGCTCCACCTGCTCGACCTCGTTGAGCAAGCGCAGGGACGACTCGTAGTAGCTCTGCCCCAGGGGCGTCGGGTCCAGGCGCCGGGTCGAGCGGTTGAGCAAGCGCACGCCGAGGCGCTCTTCGAGGGCCATCAGCCGGCGGCTGACGAACTGCTTGGACAGGCCCAGCTTGTCGGCAGCGGCGGTGAAGCTGCCGGACTCCATGACCTGGGAAAAGATACGCATGTCTTCGAACGGGTTCATTGTCGCTTCCTGGTAGACAGTGAAACGCTTTATAGCTGCTTTTTCACTTTCATGCATCCTAATAATCTAGCCACACGTTACAGCGCAGCCCCTCACAACCCGCGGCGCTGACGGCTCCAAGCCTTGCTACCCCACATATTGCAAAGAAAAGGAATCTGCACATGAACCTGTTCAACAAAACTCTCGGCGCCACCCTCCTCGCCCTCTCCGTCGGCAACGCCTTCGCCGCCGGCAGCCCGGGTGTCGAACACACCACCCAGGCCTTCCTCGAAGCCCTGGAGCAAGGCGGCGGCAAACCGCTGGAGCAGCTCGCGCCGAAAGACGCCCGCGCCGTCCTCAGCGGTGCCCAGGCCTCGGTGCAGGTGGACCTCTCCGGCATCGAGGTCAGCGAGAAGGTCATCAGCCTCGGCCAGGACAAGGTCACCCTGAAGATCGTCCGCCCGGCCAAGGTCAAGGGCGAACTGCCGGTGTTCATGTTCTTCCACGGTGGCGGCTGGGTACTGGGCGACTTCCCGACCCACCAGCGGCTGATCCGCGACCTGGTGGTCGGCTCCGGTGCGGTGGCGGTCTACGTCGACTACACGCCGTCGCCTGAAGCCCACTACCCGACCGCCATCGACCAGGCCTACGGCGCCACCCGCTGGGTCGCCGAACACGGCAAGGAAATCGGCGTCGACAGTCAGCGCCTGGCAGTGGCCGGCAACAGCGTCGGCGGCAACATGGCGGCGGTGGTCGCACTGATGGCCAAGGAGCAGAAGACCCCGCAACTGCGCTTCCAGCTGCTGCTGTGGCCGGTGACCGATTCCAGCTTCGAGACCGCGTCGTACAAGCAGTTCGCCGAGGGTCACTTCCTCACCACCGGGATGATGAAATGGTTCTGGGACAGCTACACCACCGACCAGGCCCAGCGCGCCCAGATCCACGCCTCGCCGCTGCGCGCCAGCGCCGAACAGCTCAAGGGCCTGCCGCCGGCACTGGTGCAGACCGCCGAGTTCGACGTGCTGCGTGACGAAGGCGAAGCCTATGCCCGCAAGCTGGACGCCGCCGGGGTGACCGTGACCGCCGTGCGCTACAACGGCATGATCCACGACTACGGCCTGCTCAACCCGCTGGCCAAGGTACCGGCGGTACAGGCGGCCATGCGCCAGGCCGCGCTGGAACTGAAAACCCACCTGAACTGAAAACAGCACGTCGGAGGGGCCGCGAACGCGGCCCCTTCTGCTGTTTGCAGTGCCCGGCCCTGCCGCAGCGACCTGTCACACGCGGAATTGATTTGATAATCGTTATCAATTAACGTGCCAGCCTTCGCCCCCGAGGACTGCACGCGATGCACGACGATCTGAGTCAGGTCTACGCCGAGCACAACAGCTGGCTCAAGCAGTGGCTGTACCGGCGCCTGGGTTGTTCCGCGCAGGCGGCGGACCTGGCGCAGGACACCTTCCTGCGCATCCTCCAGGCCCAGCAGAAGGCCGGCGCCCGCCTCAGCCTGGAAAAGCCCCGGGCCTACCTGGCCACCGTCAGCCGTCGCCTGGTCTACGACCATTTCCGCCGCCAGTCCCTGGAACGCGCCTACCTGGAGATGCTCGCGCAGCTCCCGGAAGTCTTCGCGCTGTCCGAGGAAGACCACTACTGCCTGCGGGAAACCCTGCAACAGCTCGACGCGCTGCTCGATACCTTCAAGCCGGTGGTGCGCTCGGTGTTCCTGCTGGTGCAACTGGAGGGCCTGACCTACGTGCAGGTCGCCCAGCGCCTGGGCATCGGCGAGCGCACGGTCAAGCGCCACATGGCCAGCGCCCTGGAAGCCTGCATCCTGTGCGACGACGATTTCCAATGAGCCACGAACCCGCACGCATCACCGCCGAAGTCGCGCGGCAAGCCGCCCACTGGCACATGCTGATGCTCGACCCGGGGCTCAGTCCTGCCGAGCACGAGGCCTGCGCCCGCTGGCGCGCGGCGACCCCCGAGCACGAGCGGGCCTGGCAGAAGGCGCAACGGGTGCAGGCCCGCCTCGGCCTGCTGCCGCCGCAACTGGCCATGGGCACGCTGAACCGCGAACGCCGCCAGGCATTGAAGCAGTTGATGGTGCTGGCGCTGATCGCGCCTGCCGGTTACCTGGGCTATCGCCAGGTGGCGCCTGCCGGCGACTACCACACCGCCATCGGCGAACGCCGGCGCCTGGAACTGGCCGACGGCACCGTGCTGCAACTCAACACGCGCACGGCCGTGGACCTGGACTTCGACGAGGAGCAACGCCTGATCACCCTGCGCTACGGCGAGATCCTCGTCGACAGCGGCAGCGATCCCCACAGCGCCCGCCGTCGTCCGCTGCGGGTCGCCAGCGCCCAGGGCCTGATGGAAGCCCTCGGCACCCGCTTCCTGGTGCGCCAGCGCGAGGGCCGCACGCAGTTGAGCGTGTTCGCCGGCGCAGTACGGGTCACACCGGGACAGCAGCGGGTCGAGGCCGGGCAGCAACTGCTCTTCGACGGCCGTACCCCATCGACCACCACGCCCGCCCGCGAACAGGACAGCCAATGGACCCGCGGCCAGTTGATCGTCGAGGAAATGCCCCTGCGCGATTTCCTCGACGAGCTGGGGCGCTACCGCAGCGGCTGGCTGCGCTGCCAGGACGAGGTGGCGCCACTGCTGATCAGCGGCGCCTTCCAGCTGGACAACACCGACGCGATTCTCGCCGCCCTGCCCGCCACGCTGCCGGTGCGCGTCGGCTACCGGACCCGCTACTGGGTCACCGTCACACCGCGCTGAACAAAATTGGCCCCTTTTGCCAACTCGTCAGTCCTTGTCAATGAAACTGCCCACTACACAAGGACAATCCGTCGATGATTCGCCCCGCCTCACCCCACCCGCGCCAGTTCCTCGCCCTCAGCCTGCTGACCCTGGCCCTGCACGCCAACGCCGGCGCCCCGCCTGATCGAGTCCCCCACGCCTACAGCATCGGCGCCGGCAGCCTGGCCCAGGTGCTGGCGCGCTTCGCCAGCGAGGGCGGGATCACCCTGCAGTATTCCCCGGCCCTGACCCAGGGGCTGCGCAGCCCGGGCCTGTCGGGCCGTTACGGCATCGCGGACGGCTTCCACGAGGTACTCGCCGGCAGCGGCCTGCGCGCGGTATTGCGCGGCGACGGCGTGTACGGCCTGGAGCCCCTGCCCCTCGGCGGCGGCGCGCTGAACCTGGACCCGCTGAACATCGATGGCCGCGCGGTCGACGCCAGCACCGAGGGCTCGGGCAGCTACACCAGCAACGCGGCGACCATCGGCAAGTCCACCCACCGCCTCAAGGACATCCCGCAGTCGGTCAGCGTGGTCACCCGCCAGGCCATGGACGACCAGCGCCTCGACACCCTCGACGAGGTGCTGGAGAAGACCACCGGCATCACCACCTTCCAGAGCCCTTCCGGCGGCAAGTACATCTACTCGCGCGGCTTCGAGGTCGAGACCATCCAGTACGACGGCGTGCCGCTGGACCGCCGCTACTACGCGATCGGCAGCAGTTTCACCGCCGACACCCTGCTCTACGACCGGGTCGAGGTGCTACGCGGCGCCAACGGCCTGCTGCAGGGCAGCGGCAACCCCGGGGCGGCGATCAACCTGGTGCGCAAGCGACCGAAGGCCGAGCCGTCGCTGTCGCTCACCGCCAGCGCCGGCTCCTGGGACAGCTACCGGCAGACCCTCGACGCCAGCGGCCCGCTGACCCCGGACGGCGCGCTGCGCGGCCGCCTGGTCGCCGGGCATGAAGACCAGGACTACTTCTACGACACCGCCGAAAGCCGCAAGAACGTGCTCTACGGCATCCTCGAATACGACCTCGCCGCCGCCACCACCGTGGCCGCCGGCGCCAGCGTCGAGGACCTGCATGCGACGCCATTCTTCAGCGGCCTGCCGCGCAACAAGGACGGCAGCGCGGTGAACGCCGGGCGCTCGACCTTCACCGGTGCCGACTGGAACAGGTGGGACAACAAGCAGGTGACCTACTTCGCCGACATCACCCACGACTTCAACGAAGACTGGCGCCTGAAGGCCTCCGGCAGCTACATCCGCGAGACCAACTACATCCTCTACAGCTTCGGCCGCGGCGCGGTGGACCCGGCCACCGGCGACGGCATGCGCTCCAGGGCCTATCTCTACGACTTCGAGAACGTCAACAAGGGCGCCGACATCAACCTCACCGGCAAATGGCGCGCGTTCGATCTGGAGCACGAGGTGGTGGTCGGCGCCAACGCCAGCGACCTGCAGACCGACGACCTGCAGGGTGGCCTGCTCAATCTCGGCGCGATCAACCTCTACGACCCGGTCTCGCCGCAGCGCCCGACGCTGGAGCAACTGCTCGGCACCACCTACGCCGGCACCTCGACCGGCAAGATCCGCCAGAGCGGCCTCTACGGCGTGGTCCGCTACAAGCTGGCCGAGCCGCTGACCCTGGTGCTCGGCGGGCGCACCAGCGACTACCGCTACGACTATGAACTGCAGCGTTTCAACAGCGCCTCGCCAGCACCGGCGCAGTCCAGGCACACCGGCGAATTCACCCCCTACGGCGGCCTGATCTATGCGCTGAACGAACAGTGGTCGGCCTACGCCAGCTATGCCGACATCTTCAAGCCGCAGACCGAACTGACCGTGGACAGCACCGCGCTCGAGCCGATGGAAGGTGCCAACTACGAGATCGGCCTGAAAGGCGAACTGCTCGACGGCCGGGTCAACACCAGCTTCGCGCTGTTCCGCATCGACCAGGAGAACCGCGCGCAGTACGACGCCGCGTCGGGCTGCGACGACTGCTACGTGGCCGGCGGCAAGGTGCGCACCCAGGGCTTCGATGCCGAGATCAGCGGCGAGGTGCTGGCCGGCCTGCAGCTGTTCGCCGGCTACACCTACACCAGCACCGAATACCGCAACGATCCGAACGACGGCGTCTCGGCCGCCGGGGCCGCGTTCAACAGCTACACGCCGCGCCACCTGCTGCGCTTCTGGGCCGACTACAAGCTGCCGGGCGAACTGCAACAGTGGAGCGTCGGCGCCGGGGCCAACGTGCAGAGCCGCAACTACCACAGCAACTTCGGCGGCACCGACGGCGTGGGCGATATCGAGCAGGCGGGCTATGCGGTGTGGAATGCGCGACTGGCCTATCGCATCGACCAGCACTTCAGCGTGGCGCTGAACGGCAACAACCTGCTGGACAAGAAGTACTACTCGACCATCGGCTGGCTGTATGCGGCCAACCATTACGGGGATCCGCGCAACTACACGGTGACGTTGCGGGCGGATTTCTGAGCGGGGAGACAGGCAGGATCGCGGCAGGCCCCGGGGCCTGCCGCGAGAGGACGACGCTTACTTCAACGCGGCGTAGCTGTTCATCAGGTTGCGGTAGTTGGGAATCCGCTGCGACAGCAGGTTGCCCAGGCCTTCGATGTCGTTGCGCCAGTCGCGGTGCAGCTCGCAGGCCACCGAGAACCAGTTCATCAGTTGCGCACCGGCTGCGCTCATGCGTGCCCAGGCCGCTTGCTGCACGGTGTCGTTGAAGGTGCCGGACGCGTCGGTGACGACGAACACTTCATAGCCCTCGGCCAGCGCCGACAGGGTCGGGAAGGCCACGCAGACGTCGGTCACCACGCCGGCGATGATCAGTTGCTTGCGCCCGGTGTCCTTGATCGCCTGGACGAAGTCGGCGTTGTCCCAGGCGTTGATCTGGCCAGGACGGGCAATGTAGGGCGCGTCCGGGAACTGTTCCTTCAGCTCGGGTACCAGCGGGCCGTTCGGGCCTTGTTCGAAGCTGGTGGTGAGGATGGTCGGCAGGCCGAAGAACTTGGCCAGGTCGCCCAGGGCCAGCACGTTGTTCTTGAACTCGTTCGGCGAGAAGTCCTGCACCAGCGAGATCAGGCCGGTCTGGTGATCCACCAGCAACACCACCGCGTCGTCTTTGTTCAGGCGTTTGTAGTCGTTGCTCATTTCATGACTCCTATTGGCGGAATGAGGCGCGGGCCCGTGCCCGCGCCGGGGTGGAACTCAGAAGGCGAAGCAGGAGCAGCCGAAGGCGCCCCAGAAGCCCTGGAAGTCGCTGACCGGGACATTGGACAGGCGCGCCCGCTCATGGCTGTGCGAGTGCACCGCGCACGGCCCGCTGCACTGGTGCACCTGGGCCTGCAGCGGCGCAGTCGGCCGCCAGTGTCCCGGGACCTTGGCCACCGGCGACCAGTCCGGCAGCACCGGAATGTCCAGCGGGCCGAGGTTGCGGAAGTCGTCGGCGCCGTAGACCACCTTGCCGCCGACCACGGTCAACACCGACTCGATCCACTTGATGGCTTCTTCCTCGACGCTGAAGAAGTCGGCGCTGAGCACCGCCACGTCGGCCAGCTGGCCGACCTTGATCTGGCCCTTCTTGCCCTGCTCCGAGGAGAACCAGGCGCTGCCGTGGGTGAACAGCTCCAGCGCGGTGGAACGCGGCAGGCCTTCCTCGTACAAGGCCAGGCCGCCGACGGTGCGGCCGCTGACCATCCAGTACAGCGAGGTCCACGGGTTGTAGCTGGAGACCCGGGTGGCGTCGGTACCGGCGCCCACCGGCACGCCCTCGGCGAGCATGCGCTTGATCGGCGGCGTGGCCTCGGCGGCCTTGGCGCCGTAGCGGTCGACGAAGTACTCGCCCTGGAAGGCCATGCGGTCCTGGATCGCGATGCCGCCACCGAGGGCGCGGACCCGCTCGATATTGCGCGGGGTGATGGTCTCGGCGTGGTCGAAGAACCACGGCAGGCCATTGAACGGGATGTCGCGGTCGACCTTCTCGAACACATCGAGCATGCGGCTGATGGATTCGTCATAGGTGGCGTGCAGGCGGAACGGCCAGCGCTGCTCCACCAGGTGGCGGACCACCGGCTCCAGTTCCTGCTCCATGGACGGCGCCAGGTCCGGACGCGGCTCGAGGAAGTCCTCGAAGTCGGCGGCGGAGAACACCAGCATCTCGCCGGCACCGTTGTGCCGCAGCATGTCGTCGCCCTGGTGCAGCTTGACGCTGCCGGTCCAGTTCTTGAAGTCGGCCAGCTCTTCCTTGGGCTTCTGGGTGAACAGGTTGTAGGCGATGCGCACGGTCAACTGGTCTTCCTTGGCCAGGTGCTCGATCACCTCGTAGTCGTCGGGGTAGTTCTGGAAACCACCGCCGGCGTCGATCGCGCTGGTCAGGCCGAGACGATTCAACTCGCGCATGAACTGGCGGGTCGAGTTGATCTGGTAGTCCAGCGGCAGCTTCGGCCCCTTGGCCAGGGTCGAATAGAGGATCATCGCGTTGGGCCGCGCCACCAGCATGCCGGTCGGCTCGCCGCGGGCATCGCGGACGATCTCGCCACCCGGCGGGTTCGGCGTGTCACGGGTGTAGCCGGCCACGCGCAGCGCGGCGCGGTTGAGCAGCGCACGGTCATACAGGTGGAGGACGAACACCGGGGTGTCCGGCGCGGCCTGGTTCAGTTCCTCCAGGGTCGGCATGCGCTTCTCGGCGAACTGGAATTCGTTCCAGCCACCGACCACCCGCACCCATTGCGGGGTGGGCGTGCGCGCGGCCTGGTCTTTCAGCATGCGCAGGGCGTCAGCCAGCGACGGCACGCCTTCCCAGCGCAGTTCCAGGTTGTAGTTGAGGCCGCCACGGATCAGGTGCAGGTGCGAGTCGTTGAGGCCGGGAATCGCGCAACGGCCCTTGAGGTCGATGACCTGGGTGCCGGTGCTGCGCGCGGCCATGACCTGGGCATCGCTGCCCACGGCGATGAAACGCCCGTCCTTGATGGCCACGGCGGTGGCCTCGGGGTTCTCGCGGTCGACGGTATGGAACCGGCCATTGAACAGAATCAGATCGGCATTCATTGCAGGTCCTTGGTCTGGGTTGAATGAGGCGAAGGACAGCCGTGGCAGGAATGCCGCGGCTGCCGTCAGCAGCGAACCCGCCAGCAGGTGGCGACGGGTCGGGTCGGTGCGGTCGTCCTTGTCGGTCATGGCGGTCCTCCGAGGGGGGATTTGGGGGATCTGCACATCGTTCGAGCAGGCAGGCCCGGCAGGCAATCGCATCGGGGTTGCCAGGCGCTCTATCCGTGGATTCTTGGGCGTGAAGCCGGTGTTGCACGAGTTAATCGTTGTTAATTATCCCCCCAGGCGGCGTAATGTCTTTCCCAGCACCCGGCGCAACGCCCGCAAACACGGGGGTTGGCCAAGCGCAGCGGTACAAGCGTAGACCTCGGCGCGCAGAGGTATCGAAGTCGCAGGCGTTGCGTTACCGCGCGAACCTGCCCACCATGCGCGCAAGCCACGGGTTAGAGGCCTCTGCGGGCATCTGCCGATAGTCGGGAACCAGCGTCAGGAGTGAGAGTTTGAGCCGCAACCGTGAACAGGCCGTGCAGTTCGGCCCCTATCGGGTCTTTCCCGGCCAGCGCCTGATCGCCGAGAACGACCGCCCCCTGCGCCTGGGCCGACGGGCCATGGACATCCTCCTGGTGCTGCTGGAGCAGCCCGGCGAAGTGGTCGGCAAGCAGCAACTGATCGCCCGGGTCTGGCCCGACACGGTGGTCGAGGACATCAGCCTGCGGGTGCACATCGCCGCCCTGCGCAAGGCCCTCGGCGACGGCCAGAACGGCCAGCGCTACATCGTCACCGTGGCCCAGCGCGGCTACAGCTTCGTCGCTCCGCTGCTGGCGGCGCAGGCGCTGCCCGCACCGGCCAGCGGAGTGGCCCGGCACAACCTGCCGCTACGACGCACGCGCCTGATCGGCCGGCAGGTACTGGTCAACCAGTTGCTCGGGCAACTGACCCGCCAGCGCCTGCTGACCCTCGCCGGCCCCGGTGGCATCGGCAAGACCACCGTGGCCCTGCGCGTCGCCGAGCAACTGCTCGGGCAATACCGCGACGGCGTGCACCTGCTCGACCTGAGCCCGTTGAACAGCCCCTCGACCATCGTCAGCAACCTGGCCGGCGTGCTCGGCCTGACCCTGCCCGACCAGGCCCCGCTGGAAGGGCTGTGCACCTGGCTGCGCGAGCGCGAGTTGCTGCTGCTGATCGACAACGCCGAGCACCTGGTGGACTCGGTCGCCACCCTGGTCGAACACCTGCTGCGCTGCGCGCCGCGCTTGCAGATCCTGGTCACCAGCCGCGAGAGCCTGCGCGCCGAGGGCGAGTGGCTGCAGCGCCTGGATGCCCTCGAGTGCCCGCCCGCCGACTTGCTGCCCGAGCCGCAACAGGCCCTCGCCTTCGGCGCGGTACAGCTGTTCGTCGAGCGGGCCATGGCCAGTCGGGAAAGCTTCGAGCTGAACTCCGCCAACACGGCCACGGTGGTCGCCATCTGCCGCCACCTCGACGGCATTCCCCTGGCCCTGGAACTGGCCGCCGCACAACTGGACAGCCTGGGGCTCGACGGCCTGCTCGACGACCTGCGCCGCCACCTGGCCCCGGTCGCCGGCGCGGAACAGCGCCAGCACCTGCTGGCGGCCACCCTCGACTGGAGCTTCCAGTTGCTCGCCGACAGCGAGCGCACCTGCCTGCGCCGCCTCAGCGTGTTCCGCGGCGCCTTCAGCCTGACCTCGGCGCTGGCCCTGGCCGCCGGCGAGCGGCTGGCGCCGGAGCAGGTGCTGGATGCGGTCAGCCAACTGGTGGGCAAGTCGCTGCTCAACGTCGACGTGGGCGACGAGGAAGTGTTCTACCGCATGCTCGACACCACCCGCGGCTATGCCCAGGACAAGCTGCAACAGGCCGGCGAACTGGCCGATACGCAGAAGCGCCACGCCGAGCGCCTGCTGGCGATCATGCAGCAGGCCGAACGGGAATGGGCGCAGGTCAGCGCCGAGCGCTGGCTGGAGCGCTACTCGCGCTGCCTGGACGACCTGCGCGCGGCGCTCGAGTGGGGCTTCGCCAATAGCGATGCGGGGCTGCTCGGTGCCCACCTGAGCGCCGCTTCGGCGCCCCTCTGGCAGGAACTGTCACTGCTCTCGGAGCACGGCCGCTACATCCGCAAGGCCCTGCGCCATCTCGACAGCGAGGCGCATCCGGGCTGGCACCTGCACGTCAACCTCAAGCTGGCCATGGGCACGTTCAGCTACCACGGCCAGGGCGGTACGGCGCAGACCCTCCACGCCTTCGCCAGCGCCCGCGAACTGGCCGAGCGCCACGGCGACCTGCCCGGCCAGCTGCGGGCGATTTCCGGGCACCTGGCGGTCAACCTGTACCGCGGCGAGTACCGCCAGGCCCTGCAACTGAGCCACGACTTCGACCAGCGCGGCCCGGCCGAGGATCCGCTGCTGGCCCTCAGCGCCCAGCGCCTGCGTGGCCTGGGCCTGCATTTCAGCGGCGACCAGGACGGCGCGCGGCGCGAGGCCGAGGACGCCCTGCAGCGCATGGCCCACAGCGGCCGCCTCAATCGCTTCACCCACGGCTTCGGCGTGCAGTACGACCAGAGCGTCGCCGCCCTCACCCTGCAAGCGCGCATCCTCTGGCTGCAGGGCCTGCCGGAACAGGCCGCGCGCATCGCCGACCAGGCCCTGGCGCTGGCCCTGCAGATCGAGCACGGCACCACGCTGTGCTACACCCTGGCCCTGAGCGGCTGCGTCATCCCCTGGTACAACGGCGAACGGCAACTGGCCCGCGAACGCGTGGCCCTGCTCGACGAGCAGGCCAGACGTCACTCGCTGTGGCTGTTCAAGGACTGGGCCGGCCACTACGCCCAGGCGTTCGACGAAGCCGCGCCGCTGCCGGGCGCCACCGAGGGGCTGATCGGCGACCTGCTGGCCACCCTGGTGCCGGGCCGGGTGACGGACCGCCAGCTGGCCCGCGCCCACAATGGCGAAGCCGGCTGGGCCAGTGCCGCCCTGCTCTGCTCCCGCGCCGCCCAGAGCCCGTGCCAGGAGGCCGAAGTACTGCTGCTCAAGGCCCTCGGCATCGCCCGCAAGCAGCACGCCCTGGCCTGGGAACTGCGCAGCGCCTGCGCCCTGGCGCAACTGTGGCTGGACGATGAGCGACCGCTGCCGGCGCGGCAACTGCTGGCGCCGGTGTACGAACGCTTCAGCGAAGGCCTGGCCACTCCCGAGCTGCGCCAGGCCAGGGCCCTGCTGCAACGCTTGCCGAGCCGCGCCGCAGCGCCTGGACGCTACAGCGACTGAGGCGCCTGGCGCACATACCAGCGGGTGCTGTTGAGCACGCGATAGGCCAGGGGCTCGTAGTGCACCGCCAGCAGCGACTTGGCCGCCAGTTGCTGCACCGCCCGCACCGCGTGCAACGGGCCGATGCCATCGGCGGCGACATGGGCCACGGCCTGCTCCAGGGCGAAGGACCGCGGCAACTGCGCCAGACGTCGCAGGACCTGCTGTTCGATCGCCGGCAGGCGCTGGAAACTCCAGTCCAGTGCCGCCTGCAGCGACTGATGACGAGCCTGGGCGGTACGCCGGCCACGATTGAGCACCTGCAGGCCCTGATTGAGTTGCGCACGCAGCCCCACCAGCGCCAGCACATCGATCTGCGCCGCCGCCAGCTCCAGGGCCAGGGGCAGGCCATCCAGCTGGCGACAGATTTCCCATAGCGGCTTGAGGTCCTGCGGGCGCAGGCGGAAGTCCGCCTGACGGGCCTGGGCACAGGTGACGAACAGGCGCACCGCGGCATAGCTCATGAATTGCTCAACGCTGTGCCCCTCGCCACTGGGCGGCACCGCCAGCGGCACCACCGGCAACAGGGTTTCGCCACGGATGCGCAGGGGTTCGCGGCTGACCGCAAGGATGGTCACCCCCGGCGCCAGCGCCAGCAGCGCCTCGGCCAGGCGTCGGCTGCCCTGGGGCAAGGCTTCGCAGTGGTCCAGCACCAGCAGCGACTGGCGCTCCAGCAGATAGCCGGGCAGTCCCCCCAGGGGACACTCGTCACAAGGGTCGAGGCCCTGCTCGCGCAGCAGTTGGGTCACCGCTTCGCGGGGGCATTGCGCCTGGGCGAAATCGATCAGCCAGACGCCATCGCGCCAGCGCTTCATCTGCCCTTGCGCGGCCTCCAGTGCAAGCACGCTCTTGCCGACCCCGACCGGACCACTGAGGGTCACCAGGCGCCGTTGTGCCAGCAGCAGGTCGAGGGCCGCGAGTTCGTCGTCGCGACCGATCAGGCGGGTCAGGCGCGCCGGCAGGTTGTGCGCGGCGACCTGTGCCTCGCGCTGCACCGGGGCGACGAAGCGATAGCCCTGGCCCGGCACGTTGACGATGAAGCCGTCGCCCAGGGCCCGGCGCAGGGCGGCGATATGCACCCGCAGGTTGATTTCCTCGACCACGCTGTCCGGCCAGATGCGCGCCAGCAGGGTGTGCTTGTCGACCACCGTGCCGGGGTGTTCCAGCAACACCTGGAGGATGTCCATGGCCCGCCCGCCGATGCGCAGCGGCTCGGCGCCATCGAGCACCTGGCGTTGCCGGGCGTGCAGCGCGTAGCGGCCGAAACGCAGGACCGCGTCGTTGCCGGAAATACTGGCGAGTGCCCCCAAACCTTCCACCTCCTGTCTCGTGAATCGCGGGATTCATCTTCGCAGGCAGAGGCGTCAGGACAACCGCGGCAGGGGGTAGGATCCGGCCAAAGGAATGCCAAGAACGGACACTAGCTGAATTGTTCGCGGTACTCGCTGGGCGTGACCCCAAGCCGTTCGCTGAACACCTGGCGCATGTAGCGCACGCTGCCGAAGCCGCTGCGGTAGGCCACGGTCTTCAACGGCAGGTCGCTGCCTTCCAGCAACGCCCGCGCCCGGTCGATGCGGGCGTTCTGCAGGAACGCCATGGGCGTCATGTTCACCTCGCGGTGGAACACCCGGGAAAAGTGCCGCGGACTCATCGCCGCCAGGTCGGCCATGCGCTGGATGCCGAAGGGCTCTTCCAGGTGCTCCAGCACCTGCTGCTGGACCCGGGTGATCGCGCTCTCTTCCTTGGCCACCTCGCCCGCCAGCGGGCTGAAACGTGCCTGCCCGCCCTGGCGCTTCATCACCACCAGGAGGACCTTGGCCACGTCCTGGGCGACCTTCTTGCCGTGGTCCTCGGCCACCACTTCCAGGGCCAGGTCGATGCCGGCGGTCACCCCGCCCGAGGTGATCACCTGGCGGTCGCGCACGGTGATCTGGTCGGTCTCCACCCGGGTCTTCGGAAAGGCCCGGGCCATCCGCTCGGTGTAGTGCCAGTGGGTGGTGACGCGATAGCCGTCGAGCAGGCCGGCATGCCCGAGGATGAAGGCACCGGTGCAGATCGAGCCGTACTGCCGGGCGCGGCTGGCGACTGTCTGCAACCACAGGTTCAACGGTGGGCAGATTTCGTTGTAGGCCCCGGGCCCACCGGGCACCAGCAGCAGGTCCAGGCCCCCGTCGGTCGGCGCGATCGTGCGGTCGGGCAGCACCGCCACGCCATTCGACGCGCGGATCGCCCCGGGCACCGCGCCCAGGGTGGTCAACTGGTAGTGATCCTCGGCCTTGAGGTAGCGGTTGGCGATGGAGAACACCTCCAGCGGCCCTGCCATGTCCAGCAGCAGAAAGTCGGGGAACAGCACCATGGCCACGCTTTTCATCGAGGGGAGTCACCGAGTATCGAAGAGGGAGTGCGACACATTATGACCATTCCCACTGGCAGACCGGAACGTTCTTATAGATTGTCCACACAGAAGGGACAGTGATTCCATTTCCATCTACTTATTGCGCCAATCGATAAACAGTAATCTGGCTCCATCGAATCGACGGTTGCCTTCCGCAACCCGAACAGACAAGGAGATTCACCATGCTTACCCTGCGCAAAGCTTCCGACCGCGGCCTGGCCAACCATGGCTGGCTGAAGTCCTTCCACACCTTTTCCTTCGCCCACTACCGCAACCCGGCCGAGCAGGGCTTTTCCGACCTGCTGGTGATCAACGACGACCGCGTCGCCGAGGGCAAGGGTTTCGGCCAGCACCCGCACCGTGACATGGAGATCTTCTCCTACGTCCTCGAAGGCGCGCTGGAACACAAGGACACCCTGGGTACCGGTTCGGTGATCCGTCCGGGCGATGTGCAACTGATGAGTGCCGGCAGCGGCGTGGCCCACAGCGAGTTCAACCACTCCCACGACGAGCCGGTGCACTTCCTGCAGATCTGGATCGTCCCGGCGCTGAGCGGTGCCGAGCCGCGCTACCAGCAGGCGCATTTCAGCGCCGAGGAAAAACGCGGGCGGCTCAAGCTGATCATCTCGCCGGACGGCACCGATGGTTCGCTGCAGATCCGCCAGGACGCGCGGGTCTATGCCGGCCTGTTCGATGGCGACGAGCGTGCCACCCTGAAGCTGGCGGCCGACCGCAACGCCTACGTCCACGTCGCTCGCGGCAGCGTGGTGCTCAACGGCCTGCAACTGCGTGAAGGCGACGGCGTGCGCCTGCGTCAGGAGCAGATCGTCGAGCTGCGCAACGGCGACGACGCCGAAGTGCTGGTGTTCGACCTGCGCCCGCACGAACTGCCAGGCATGGCCTGACCCATCGCCAGCTGCAAGCTTCAAGCTGTAAGCAGCAAGAAAAAGCAGACCACGCTGGCACCTTGGTCTGCTTACTGCTTATCGCTCGAGACTTGCAGATCGGACTTCTCGAGCCACAAGCGCCAAGCGCAAAGCAGCAAGGAGAAGCAGACCGCATAGACGCCACGCTTCACTTGCAGCTTGCCGCTTGACGCTTGCAGCTCAAAGTCCTTCCACGATGATCACCTCCGCCTTCGCCACGCCCTGGCGATGGGCACAGGCTTCCTGATACTGCGCCGAGCGGTAGCAGGCCACGGCCTGTTCATAGGATTCGAATTCGATCACCACGCTGCGCTGTGGCGTCGCCCGACCTTCCATCGCCTCGCTGCGCCCGCCACGGGCCAGCAGCCTGCCGCCGAACGCGGCGAAGGCCGCCGGGGCGCGCTGGGTGTATTGCTGGTATTGCTGGGGATCGGTCACATCGACATGGGCAATCCAGTAGGCCTTCATCGGGTCATGCTCCTCAATCGGGAAAATTCGTATTATGGTATACCACAATTTCTCCCGAACCACAGTGAGCGCGCAGCATGGCTTTCAACAGCATCGAAGACATCCTCGAAGACTATCGGCAGGGCAAGATGGTCCTGCTGGTGGACGACGAGGACCGTGAAAACGAAGGCGACCTGCTGATCGCCGCCGAGCGTTGCGACGCCGCCGCCATCAGCTTCATGGCCCGCGAGGCGCGCGGCCTGATCTGCCTGACCCTGACCGACGAACACTGCCAGCGCCTGGGCCTGGAGCAGATGGTCCCGGCCAACGGCAGTGCCTTCAGCACCGCCTTCACCGTGTCGATCGAGGCGGCCCGCGGGGTCACCACCGGCATCTCCGCCGCCGACCGCGCCTGCACCGTGGCCGCGGCGGTAGCGCCGCACGCCACGGCGGCCGACCTGGTCCAGCCCGGCCACATCTTCCCCCTGCGTGCCCGCGAAGGCGGCGTGCTGACCCGCGCCGGGCACACCGAGGCCGGCTGCGACCTGGCGCGCCTGGCCGGTTTCAGCCCGGCATCGGTGATCGTCGAGGTGCTCAACGACGACGGCACCATGGCCCGCCGCCCCGACCTGGAAATCTTCGCCGCCCGCCACGGCATCAAGATCGGCACCATCGCCGACCTCATCCACTACCGCCTGAGCACCGAGCAGACGATCAAGCGCATCGGCGAGCGCGAGCTGCCGACCGTGCATGGCACCTTCCGCCTGGTGACCTACGAGGATCGCATCGAGGGCGGGGTGCACATGGCCATGGTCATGGGCGACATCCGTCGCGAGCAGCCGACCCTGGTGCGGGTGCACGTGATCGATCCGCTGCGCGACCTGGTCGGCGCCGAGTATGCCGGGCCGGCCAACTGGACGCTGTGGGCGGCGTTGCAGAAGGTCGCCGCGGAAGGCGCCGGGGTGGTGGTGGTGCTGGCCAACCACGAGTCGTCCCAGGCCCTGCTGGAGCGGGTGCCACAGTTGACCCAGCCACCGCGGCCGTACCAGCGCGGGCAGACCAGGATCTATTCGGAGGTGGGGACCGGGGCCCAGATCCTGCAGGACCTGGGCGTCGGCAAGCTGCGCCACCTGGGGCCGCCGCTGAAGTATGCCGGGCTGACCGGGTATGACCTGGAGGTGGTGCAGAGCATTCCGTTCGAGCCTGGTCTGGTGGGTTGACCTTTCGGACCTCATCGCTGGCAAGCCAGCTCCCACAAGGATCGTGTGCACTGCGGCCCCTGTGGGAGCTGGCTTGCCAGCGATGAGGCCCTCAGGAATTGCCCCCGGAGTGATGGCCGGTCGCCCCGAACCTCTTGCCAAAAGTTTGGAATACCATAATATGATATCCCGTAGACCTTAAAAACTGCAGGCCGGCACCTACAATCACAAACGGCCAACCACACTTTGTAAAAGCTGCTCCCCGAACTGATTGGCGGGCGACAGAAAGCCCGCCTCGAATAACAAAAGCAACGAGGGCGTAACCATGCTGTTGAACAAACGTGTAACCGCAGTGCTGTCCGCCAGCCTGCTGACCCTGGCATGTCAGGTCTCCCAGGCCGCCGACAGCCTCAACTTCGTCAGCTGGGGTGGTACCACCCAGGACGCCCAGAAACAGGCATGGGCCGACACCTTCAGCAAGAGCAGCGACATCAAGGTCGTGCAGGACGGCCCCACCGACTACGGCAAGCTCAAGGCCATGGTCGAGAGCGGCAACGTGCAGTGGGACGTGGTCGACGTCGAGGCCGACTTCGCCCTGCGGGCCGCCAGCGAAGGCCTGCTCGAACCCCTGGACTTCAACACCATCAAGCGCGACCGCATCGACCCGCGGTTCGTTTCCGACCATGGCGTCGGCTCGTTCTTCTTCTCCTTCGTGCTCGGCTTCAACGAAGGCAAGCTGGGCGGCAACAAGCCGCAGGACTGGAGCGCGCTGTTCGACACCAAGACCTACCCCGGCAAGCGTGCCCTGTACAAGTGGCCGAGCCCCGGCGTGCTGGAACTGGCCCTGCTGGCCGACGGCGTGCCCGCCGACAAGCTCTACCCGCTGGACCTGGACCGCGCCTTCAAGAAACTCGACACCATCAAGAAGGACATCGTCTGGTGGGGCGGTGGCGCCCAGTCGCAGCAACTGCTGGCTTCCGGTGAAGCGAGCCTCGGCCAGTTCTGGAACGGCCGCGTCTACGCCCTGCAGCAGGACGGCGCCCCGGTCGGCGTGAGCTGGAAGCAGAACCTGGTCATGGCCGACTTCCTCGTGGTGCCGAAGGGCGCGAAGAACAAGGACGCGGCCATGAAGTTCCTGGCCAATGCCAGCAGCGCCAAGGGCCAGGCCGACTTCGCCAACCTCACCGCCTACGCCCCGGTCAACCTGGACAGCATCGGCCAGCTCAAGGCAGACCTCGCACCGAACCTGCCGACCGCCTACGCTCAGGAACAGGTGACCCTGGACTTCGCCTACTGGGCGAAGAACGGCCCCGCCATCGCGACCCGCTGGAATGAGTGGCTGGTCAAATGAAAGTCGCCATCAACGCCTTGCATAACGCGACCGGTGCCCCTGGCACCGGCGCCAAGGGAGCGGCCATGCCGTCCACGCCCCCGCTGCGCCAACGCTGGCGCGGCAGCCGCAACCTGCTGCCGGCCCTGCTGTTCCTCGGCCTGTTCTTCTTCGCGCCGCTGATCGGCCTGCTGCTGCGTGGCGTGCTGGAACCGGTGCCGGGGCTGGGCAACTACGAGCAGCTGTTCGCCAATTCGGCGTACGCCCGGGTGCTGTTCAACACCTTCTCGGTGGCCGGCCTGGTGACCCTGATCAGCGTGCTGCTCGGCTTCCCCCTGGCCTGGGCGATCACCCTGGTGCCGCGCGGCTGGGGCCGCTGGCTGCTGAACATCGTGCTGCTGTCGATGTGGACCAGCCTGCTGGCGCGTACCTACTCCTGGCTGGTGCTGCTGCAGGCCTCCGGGGTGATCAACAAGGCGTTGATGGCCATGGGCATCATCGATGCCCCGCTGGAGATGGTGCACAACCTCACCGGCGTGGTGATCGGCATGAGCTACATCATGATTCCGTTCATCGTCCTGCCGCTGCAGGCGACCATGCAGGCCATCGACCCGATGGTCCTGCAGGCCGGCTCGATCTGCGGCGCCAGCCCGTGGACCAACTTCTTCAAGGTGTTCCTGCCGCTGTGCCGCTCGGGCCTGTTCTCCGGGGCCTTGATGGTGTTCGTGATGTCGCTGGGTTACTACGTGACCCCGGCCCTGCTCGGCGGCGCGCAGAACATGATGCTGCCGGAATTCATCGTCCAGCAGGTGCAGTCGTTCCTCAACTGGGGCCTGGCCAGCGCCGCCGCGGCGTTGCTGATCGTCATCACCCTGGTGCTGTTCTACTTCTATCTGAAGCTGCAACCGGAATCCCCGGTTGGCAACGCGAGGTAAGCGACCATGCTCCTGACCCCCAATGCCATGAGCCGGCGCATGCGCTTCGGGCTCTACGCCACCACCGGGCTGATCGCGCTGTTCCTGCTGCTGCCGATCGTGTTCATCGTCCTGCTGTCGTTCGGCTCGTCGCAGTGGCTGGTGTTCCCGCCACCGGGCTGGACCCTGAAGTGGTACGGCCAGTTCTTCTCCAACGCCGAGTGGATGGACGCGGCCCTGGCCAGCCTCAAGGTCGCCGTGCTGACCACGATCTGCGCCGTGGCCCTGGGCCTGCCCACCGCGTTCGCCCTGGTGCGCGGGCGCTTCCCCGGCCGCGAGATGCTCTACGGCCTGTTCACCCTGCCGATGATCGTGCCGCTGGTGATCATCGCCGTGGCGGTGTACGCCCTGTTCCTCAAGCTGGGCTGGACCGGCACGCTGTTTTCCTTCGTGGTCAGCCACGTGATCGTCGCCCTGCCCTTCACCATCATCTCGATCATCAACTCGCTGAAGCTGTTCGACCAGTCGATCGAGGACGCCGCGGTGATCTGTGGCGCCTCGCGCCTGCAGGCGGTGTTCAAGGTGACTTTCCCGGCGATCCGCCCGGGGATGATCGCCGGCGCGCTGTTCGCCTTCCTCGTCTCCTGGGATGAAGTGGTGCTCAGCGTGATGATGGCCAGCCCCAACCTGCAGACCCTCCCCGTGAAAATGTGGACCACCCTGCGCCAGGACCTGACCCCGGTGATCGCCGTCGCCTCGACGCTGCTGATCGGCCTGTCGGTACTGGTCATGGTGATCGCCGCCGCCCTGCGCCGGCGCAACGAAGTCAGCGCCTGAGCGCCCGGAGAACAACAATGAGTGCAGTGATCAAAGATGCCGCCCAGGCCAAGACCCTCGTCAGCCTGCGCAACCTGAACAAGCACTACGGCGACTTCGCCGCGGTGGACAACATCGACCTGGAGATCCAGGACGGCGAGTTCCTCACCTTCCTCGGCTCCAGCGGCTCGGGCAAGAGCACCACCCTGTCGATGCTGGCCGGCTTCGAGACGCCGAGCAGCGGCGAGATCCTGGTCAACGGCCAGTCCCTGGTCAACGTGCCGCCGCACAAGCGCGACATCGGCATGGTGTTCCAGCGCTACTCGCTGTTCCCGCACCTGTCGGTGCGCGACAACATCGCCTTCCCCCTGGCGATCCGCAAGCGCAGCGCCGCCGAGCGCGACAAGCAGGTGGACGCCATGCTCAAGCTGGTGCAGCTGGAGAAGTTCGCCCACCGTCGTCCGGCGCAACTGTCCGGCGGCCAGCAGCAACGCGTGGCGATCGCCCGGGCACTGGTCTACGAGCCACGCATCCTGCTGATGGACGAACCCCTCGGCGCCCTGGACAAGAAGCTGCGCGAAGACCTGCAGGACGAACTGCGCCAGTTGCACCGTCGCCTGGGCATCACCATCGTCTACGTGACCCACGACCAGGAAGAAGCCATGCGCCTGTCGCAGCGCATCGCGATCTTCAGCCACGGCAAGATCGTCGGCCTGGGCACCGGCTATGACCTGTACCAGAACCCGCCGAATGCCTTCGTCGCGTCGTTCCTCGGCAACTCCAACTTCCTGCGGGTCCAGGCCCAGGGCAACGGGGTCGCCAGCTTCGAGGGCCAGGCCGTGGCGATGCGCCTGACCCCGGGCCTGGCCAAGGGCCAGGAGGCGCTGCTGATGGTGCGCCCGGAGAAGGCCCTGGCCCTGAGCAACGAGCAAGCCGCGCTGCAACCGCTGCCGGCCGGCTGGAACGAGGTGTCGGCGAAGGTCGGTGAAGTGCTGTTCCTCGGCGAGAGCCAGACCTGCAGCGTGATGACCCGCGGTGGCACCGCGCTGACGGTGAAGGCGCTGTCGGCGGCGGGCATGCCGATGCAGCCGGGGGACGAGGTCAAGGTGCGCTGGGCGGTGGCGGATGCCTGCGTGTACAGCGAGTGGCAGGAGAGTGATCTGAGCAAGGCGGCGGGGGCACATTGAGTCCCGCTTGAACAAAAAATCCCGGCCATGAGCCGGGATTTTCATTGCGTGGTTTTGGGACCGCTTTGCGGTCCTTCGCGAGCAAGCTCGCTCCCACGTCCAACCCGTGGGAGCGAGCTTGCTCGCGAAGGACCGCAAGGCAGGCCCAAGATCCTCAGGCTGGCACGGACGTGCGAATCAGGTGATCGAACGCCGCCAGCGACGCCTTGGCCCCCTCGCCCACCGCGATGACGATCTGCTTGTACGGCACCGTGGTCACGTCACCGGCCGCGAAGACCCCCGGCAGGTTGGTCTGGCCGCGGGAGTCGACGATGATCTCGCCCCGTGGCGACAGCTCGACCGTGCCCTTGAGCCAGTCGGTATTGGGCAGCAGGCCGATCTGCACGAAGATGCCTTCCAGCGCCAGCTCGTGCTCGGCGTCCGTGGTGCGATCCTTGTAGCGCAGGCCGTTGACCTTCTGCCCATCGCCCAGCACTTCGCTGGTCAGCGCGCTGGTGATCACCTTGACGTTCGGCAGGCTGTGCAGCTTGCGTTGCAGCACGGCATCGGCACGCAACTGGCTGTCGAACTCGATCAGGGTCACCTGGGCGACGATACCGGCCAGGTCGATGGCCGCTTCCACGCCGGAGTTGCCACCACCGATCACCGCCACGCGCTTGCCCTTGAACAGCGGGCCGTCGCAGTGCGGGCAGTAGGCCACGCCGCGGCTGCGGTATTCCTTCTCGCCGGGCACGTTCATTTCGCGCCAGCGGGCACCGGTGGCCAGGATCACGGTCTTGGCCTTGAGCACCGCGCCGCTGTTCATCCGCACCTGGTGCAGGCCGCCGTCGGTGGCCGGGACCAGGGCGTCGGCGCGCTGCAGGTTCATGATGTCGACGTCGTACTGCTTGACGTGCTCCTCCAGCGCCGTGGCCAGTTTCGGGCCTTCGGTTTCCTGCACCGAGATGAAGTTCTCGATGGCCATGGTGTCCAGCACCTGGCCGCCGAAACGCTCGGCCGCGACCCCGGTGCGGATGCCCTTGCGCGCGGCGTAGATGGCCGCCGCGGCACCGGCCGGGCCACCGCCGATCACCAGCACGTCGAAGGCGTCCTTGGCGTTGAGTTTGTCGGCCTGGCGGGCGCTGGAGCCGGTGTCGAGCTTGGCGACGATCTCTTCCAGGCCCATGCGGCCCTGGCCGAACACTTCACCGTTGAGGTACACGCTGGGCACCGCCATGACCTGGCGCGACTCGACTTCGGCCTGGAACAGCGCACCGTCGATGGCGACGTGGCGCACGTTGGGGTTGAGCACCGCCATCAGGTTCAGCGCCTGGACCACGTCCGGGCAGTTCTGGCAGGACAGCGAGAAGTAGGTTTCGAAATTGAACTCGCCTTCCAGCCCGGCGACCTGTTCGATCAGTTCGGCGCTGGCCTTGGACGGATGGCCGCCGACCTGCAGCAGGGCCAGGACCAGGGAGGTGAATTCATGGCCCATGGGGATGCCGGCGAAGCGCAGGCTGATCTCGCCACCCGGGCGGTTGAGCGAGAACGACGGGACGCGGGCGTCGCTGCCGTCCTCGCGCAGGGTAATGAGGTTCGACAGGCTGGCGATCTCGCGCAGCAGGTCGTGAAGTTCGCGGGACTTCGCGCCGTCATCGAGGGAAGCGACGATCTCGATCGGCTGAGTGACCCGCTCCAGGTAGGCTTTCAACTGAGTTTTAAGCGTGGCGTCCAACATACGGGCGATTCCTTTTTCAAACGGTAGAAATACAAACGCCCGGGCGAAAGCGCCCGGGCGTTTTGCGGGGCGGTACAGCAGTCAGGTGCGGAGGACCGCCACCGGCTTGTCGATCACTTAGATCTTGCCAACCAGGTCCAGCGATGGCGCCAGGGTGGCCTCGCCTTCTTTCCACTTGGCCGGGCAGACTTCGCCTGGGTGGGCGGCGACGTACTGGGCAGCCTTGACCTTGCGCAGCAGCTCGCTGGCGTCACGGCCGACACCACCGTCGTTCAGTTCGACGATCTTGATCTGGCCTTCAGGGTTGATCACGAAGGTGCCACGGTCGGCCAGGCCGGCTTCTTCGATCAGCACGTCGAAGTTGCGCGAGATGACGTGGGTCGGGTCACCGATCAGCGGGTACTGGATCTTGCCGATGGTGTCCGAGGTGTCGTGCCAGGCTTTGTGGGTGAAGTGGGTGTCGGTGGACACGCCGTAGATTTCCACGCCCAGTTTCTGGAACTCGGCGTAGTTGTCGGCCAGGTCACCCAGCTCGGTCGGGCAGACGAAGGTGAAGTCGGCTGGGTAGAAGAACACCACGGACCACTTGCCTTTCAGGTCCGCTTCGGAGACCTGAACGAATTCGCCTTTGTGGTAAGCAGTTGCGTTGAACGGTTTGACCTGGCTGTTGATGATAGGCATCGGTGACTCTCCTTCAGGGGTTGTGAAAACTTGATGGAGAGATCGTAGCCAATAGAGCGGATCAATGCTCATTGGCAAAAATCATGTTGATGATTGGTTTTGGCTATAACGCGGGCGAAGCTGCAAGCCTCAAGTTTTAAGCTGCAAGAAGAAGCGGCGGCGACCGGTTCTTGCTTGCAGCTTGAAACGTGCGACTTTCAGCTGATTTTTCAGCGAGTGACGGTGCGCAGGGTCACGAACTCTTCCGCCGCCGTCGGGTGCACGCCGATGGTCTCGTCGAACTGCTGCTTGGTCGCCCCGGCCTTCAGCGCGATGCCCAGGCCCTGGATGATCTCGCCGGCGTCCGGGCCGACCATGTGGCAGCCCAGCACGCGGTCGCTGTCGGCATCCACCACCAGCTTCATCAGGGTCTTTTCCTGCACGTCGGTGAGGGTCAGCTTCATCGGGCGGAAACGGCTCTCGAAGATCTTCAGCGAATGCCCGGCTTCCAGCGCCTGCTCTTCGGTGAGGCCGACGGTGCCGATCGGTGGCTGGCTAAACACCGCGGTCGGGATGTTGCGGTAGTCCACCGCACGGTACTCCTCCGGTTTGAACAGCCGCCGCGCCACGGCCATGCCTTCGGCCAGGGCCACCGGGGTCAGTTGCACCCGGCCGATGACGTCGCCGATGGCCAGGATCGACGATTCGTCGGTCTGGAACTGCTCGTCGACCCGGATGAAGCCGCGTTCGTCCAGTTGCACCTCGGTGTTCTCCAGGCCCAGGTTGTCCAGCATCGGACGCCGCCCGGTGGCGTAGAACACGCAGTCGGCGAGCAGTTCGCGACCGTCCTTGAGGGTGGCCTTGAGGCTGCCGTCGGCCTGCTGGTCGATGCGCGCGATGTCGGCGTTGAACTGCAGGTCCAGCCCGCGCTTCTCCAGTTCTTCCTTCAGGTGGGTACGCACCGAGCCGTCGAAACCACGCAGGAACAGGTCGCCGCGGTAGAGCAAGGTGGTATCGGCGCCCAGGCCCTGGAAGATCCCGGCGAACTCGACGGCGATATAGCCGCCGCCCACCACCAGCACGCGCTTGGGCAGGTCCTTGAGGAAGAACGCCTCGTTGGAGCTGATCGCCAGCTCGCGCCCGGGGATATCCGGAACCTGCGGCCAGCCGCCGGTGGCGATCAGGATATGCCTGGCCGAGTAGCGCTTGCCCTCCACTTCCACTTCATGGGACGCGGTGATCCGCGCGTGGCCTTCCAGCAGGGTCACGCCGCTGTTGACCAGAAGGTTGCGGTAGATGCCGTTGAGGCGCTGGATCTCGCGGTTCTTGTTGGCGATCAGCTGGCTCCAGTCGAACTGCGCATCTTCCAGCGACCAGCCGAAGCCCGCGGCCTGCTCGAACTCGTCGGCAAAGTGGGCGCCGTACACCAGCAGCTTCTTCGGCACGCAGCCGACGTTGACGCAGGTCCCGCCCAGGTAGCGGCTCTCCGCCACCGCCACCTTGGCGCCGAAGCCGGCCGCGAATCGCGAGGCACGCACACCGCCGGAACCGGCACCAATCACAAACAGGTCAAAATCGTAGGCCATATCAATCTCCTCGGCAGGCCGCCAGCATAGCGCCAGTGCTGGCCATAAACAAAAAAGCCACCGGTGAGGGTGGCTTTTTTCCTACAACGTACAGAAGCCTCAGTAGGCCTTGCCGGTCTTGTAGTAGTTCTCGAAGCAGAAGTTGGTCGCGTCGATGTAGCCTTCGGCGCCACCGCAGTCGAAACGCTTGCCCTTGAACTTGTAGGCGATCACGCAGCCGTTCTGCGCCTGCTGCATCAGGGCGTCGGTGATCTGGATCTCGCCACCCTTGCCTGGCTCGGTGCCGGCGATGATGTCGAAGATGTCCGGGGTCAGGATATAGCGGCCGATGATCGCCAGGTTGGACGGCGCGTCCTCGGGCTTCGGCTTCTCGACCATGTTGGTCACGCGGAAGATGTCGTCGCGGATCATGTCGCCGGCGATCACGCCGTACTTGTTGGTTTCCTGCGGATCGACTTCCTGGATGGCGACGATCGAGCAGCGGAACTGCTTGTACAGCTTGACCATCTGGGTCAGCACGCCGTCACCGTCGGGGTTGACGCACAGGTCGTCCGCGAGGACCACGGCGAACGGCTCGTCGCCGATCAGCGGGCGGCCGGTGAGGATCGCGTGGCCCAGGCCCTTCATCTCGGTCTGACGGGTGTAGGAGAACGAGCATTCGTTCAGCAGGCGACGGATGCCGACCAGGTATTTTTCCTTGTCGGTGCCCTTGATCTGGTTCTCCAGCTCGTAGCTGATGTCGAAATGGTCTTCCAGGGCGCGCTTGCCGCGACCGGTGACGATGGAGATCTCGCTCAGACCGGCGTCCAGCGCTTCTTCGACGCCGTACTGGATCAGTGGCTTGTTGACCACCGGCAGCATTTCCTTGGGCATGGCTTTGGTTGCTGGCAGGAAGCGGGTGCCGTAACCGGCTGCCGGGAACAAGCATTTCTTGATCATAAAAGTCCTTAACGAAGGGCTGTGCGTACGAATTTCGGCGCAGTCTAATCAGGCGGCGGGCACCTTACAATGCCCCGCCGGAGCGCAACCGATGCCATCATAGAGAAATCCAGCGGGAGATAGTTCCCGGCCATTGAAAATATTGGCTTTACGCCATTCGTCAGGCGCCGCGCAGGTGCCGTTTCCAGAGGCCGGAACGGCACCTTTGCCATCACCTGGCGATGGCGAACCACAGCCCTCTCCTCAGTGGCCGGTGCCCTGCCCGATCAACACGCCATCGAGGGTCTGGCCGTACAGGTTGACGCCGTCGTTGGCATGGAACTTCAGGCGGGTCTTCTCCACCGAGCCTTCGACCAGACGCGGGTCCTGCGGGCGCTCGTGGCGGTTGACGAACGCCGCCACGTCCCAGGCCTGCTGGTCGCTGAGGCTGCCGGGCTTGCCCAGCGGCATGTTGTACTTGATGAACGACGCGGCGGTATTGATCCGGTGCATGCCGGCCCCCCAGTTGTAGGAATCCTTGCCCCACAGCGGCGGCATCACGTAGTCGTCGCCGACCTTCTGGCCCTGGCCCTTGTCGCCGTGGCAGACAGCGCACTGTGCGGCGTACACCTGCTCGCCGCGGGCGATGTCATAGCCGCCGGCCGGCTGCGCGACATCGGGATAGCCACGTCCCGGCGGCTCGACGCCGACCTGGGCCTTGCTCGCCAGCCAATAGGAATACACCGACAGCGCGGTGATCTCCGGACTGTCAGCCGCAGGCGCCTTGCCGTTCATGCTGAACTGGAAACACCCCTGGATGCGCTCGGCGAAGGTGTTCACCTTGTCGTTCTTCTTGCGATAGGCCGGGTACATCGGATACGCGCCCCACAGCGGCGCGGAGTGGGCCAGGCGACCCTGGTCGAGGTGGCAGTTGCTGCACTTCATGCCGTTGCCGACGTAGTCCGGTGCCAGGCGCCGGGTATCGACGAACAGCGCGTAGCCGTCGCGGACCATCCTGCCGAAGGCATTGTCCGGCAGTTCGCTCTGCGCCGGCGGCACGAAGAACGGCGTCTGGCTGGCCGGCGGCACCTTCAGTTGCGACTGGTCCTCCATGGCGACCTGCGCGGCATCAGCGGTACCCAGCGTGAAGGCCAATGCGGAAAAAACCCATGCGTTCATGGCTTGACCTCCTGTCCGGCGGCGAAATAGTCGGCGATGGCGCGCACTTCCGCGTCGGTCATGGCCTTGGCCACGCCCACCATCAACTGATTCGGATCGTTGTGCCGGCTGCCGTCGCGCCAGGCATCGAGCTGCGCCACCAGGTAAGCGGCCGGCTGATGGGCCAGCGGCGGGAAATGCTCGCCGACGCCGCTGCCGCCCGGGCCATGGCATTGCACGCAACCGGGAATCTGCCGGCTCCAGTCGCCATACAGGGCCAGTTGCTGCACGGGGCTGGCGGCCATCTGCTGGCGACGGTTGTCCGGCGCCGCGGGTGCCGGCATGGCCGCCAGGCTGGCGGTCACCGCAGTGATCTCCTCGTCGCTGAGCGCCTTGGCCAAGGGCTGCATGATCGGATGCTCACGGGTACCGTCGCGGAAATCCCGCAGCTGCTTGCTCAGATAGCCGGCAGGCAATCCGGCGAGACGGGGAAAACCGGCGGCGGCCATGCCCAGGCCGTCCGGCCCGTGGCAACCCTGGCAAGCCATGGCGGCAGGGTTGGCGCCACCCTGGGTGAAGATCTTCTGGCCCTGGTCGGCATGGACGGCCGGCAGGGCGAACAGCAGCAGGCTGCTGATCAGGACTCGATCCAACGGACTCATCACGGAGCTCCTTCTTATGGTTATATGCTTAGACTTAAAAAATATAAGCCTATGGATAGTAGGGCTATCCTTTCGCCACGACAACGGCGAAATGCACCAAAAAAGAGCGTTTGCAGGATGAATCGATTGACCACCGCAGCCGTGCACCCGACAAAAAACCCCGTGAGCTCTGGCTTGGCCAGCGCTCACGGGTTCAGGGAGTTTCTGCAGGAAGGGTTTGTCAGCCTGAAATGCAGCGGGTCGCCGCGTTCTTCACATCGGAAAGGCGCAACGGGAAGTTGTTCAAGCGCTCGTGCAGCTTGATGCTGCTGCCGCTGGAGCGTTCGCTGATGTCCATCACCGCCGCCGGCCCGTCCGATAGCTTCTGCGGCACCACCACGCGGATAGAGTTGTTGTCGCGGGTCACCTGCAGTGGCTCGCGGCTGTCCTTCAGATGTTCCTGCACACAGGTCAGGTATTGCTCCGGCGACTTGCCGGAAATCACATCAAGGGTTTCAGGGCTCTGCTCCAGCTCGGCCACACTGGCACAACCGGTCAGCGTCAACGCCAAGGCAGATACAAACCATTTCATCGAGTCCCGCTCCCAACAATAAAAAACATCAGACCGCCATTAGGCCAATTTGCTCCGTTAAATGTCACATTTATCACAGGGAATGTGACGAGTCCTACATTCCCTCACCATCCTTCTGTTATCTTGCCGCTTTGCCGAAACATCCCTTGCGGAGCCGTAACATGAAATTCGTACACCAGCGCGAACATCTCAATGAAGACGATATCGTCGTGATCGAATGTTCCCAGCGCTGCAATATCCGCCTGATGAACGACGCCAACTTCCGCAGTTTCAAGAATGGCGGCCGGCACACCTATCACGGCGGCGCCTTCGATCGTTTCCCGGCGAAGATCACCGTGCCCAGCACCGGTTTCTGGAACATCACCCTGGACACCGTCACCACCCGCCCGATCTCGGTGACGCGCAAACCAGCCTTCACCCACAAGATCAAGATCATCCGTCGTTCGTCGTCGAAACTGAGATAAGCCCCATGACCGCCACCATCAAATACGTCATCAAGTACAAGCTCGACGGCGAACGCCGCTGGGACTTCGCGCACCTGCCGGACAACTCGCTGGAACAGGCCCAGGCCGCCCTGCGCAAGATCCATGGCGACGACGCCGAAAAGATCACCGACATCCAGGTCAGCAAGGCGCTCTGAGCCGGCCCGCGACCACAGCAAGGAGACCTCGACGATGAGCCAATGGCCGGACCGACGCATCCTCGACCTGTTCGCCATCGAGCAGCCGATCCTCCAGGCCCCCATGGCCGGCGCCAGCGGCTCGGCCATGGCCATCGCCGTGAGCAACGCCGGCGGCCTCGGTGCACTGCCCTGCGCCCTGCTCGGGCCGCAGCAGATCCGCCAGGAACTGGAGACCTTCCGCCAGGCCAGCCGCGGCCCGCTCAACGTCAACTTCTTCTGCCACGCACCGCCCGCCGACGAACCGGCACGCATCGAGCGCTGGAAGCAGGCGCTCAAGCCCTACTACGAGGAAGTCGGTGCCGACTTCGACGCGCCGACACCGGTCTCGAGTCGCGCGCCCTTCGACGACAACGCCTGCGCGCTGGTCGAGGAATACCGCCCGGAAGTGGTCAGCTTCCACTTCGGCCTGCCCGAGCCGCGCCTGCTGGCGCGGGTCAAGGCCAGCGGGGCCAAGGTCATCTCCAGTGCGACCACCGTGGCCGAGGCGTTGTGGCTGGAACGCCACGGCTGCGACGCGATCATCGCCATGGGCTACGAGGCCGGCGGCCACCGCGGCATGTTCCTCAGCGATGACCTGAACAGCCAGGTCGGGACCTTCGCCCTGGTCCCGCAGATCGCCGACGCGGTGGGCGTGCCGGTGATCGCCGCCGGTGGTATCGGCGATGCCCGCGGCATCGTCGCGGCCTTCACCCTCGGTGCCGCGGCGGTGCAACTGGGCACCGCCTACCTGTTCTGCCCGGAGTCCAGGGTTTCCCCGGCGCACCGCCGTGCCCTGCACAGCGCACAGGAAAGCGAAACCGCGCTGACCAACCTGTTCACCGGCCGTCCGGCCCGTGGCATCGTCACCCGGATCATGCGCGAGCTGGGCCCGATCAGCGGCCTGGCCCCGGCCTTCCCCCTGGCCGGCGGCGCGCTGATGCCGCTGCGCGCGATCAGCGAGCCCCAGGGCAACAGCGACTTCAGCAACCTGTGGTCGGGCCAGGCGTTGCGTCTTGGCGTCGAACTGCCGGCCACCGAGCTGACCCGCAGACTCGCCGAACAGAGCCTCGCCCTGATCCATCGCTGAAACAGGGCTTCCCGTTTGCAAGACAATCGCTATATATTCAAATATATAGCGATTGGCCTTCACTCACCCACGGAGCTGTTTCATGCGTATGTCTGCACCTCGTATTGCCCTGACTGGCCTGTTCACCTTGATGGCGCTCAACAGCGCGTGGGCCGATGACGTCCAGGTCGCGGTCGCGGCCAACTTCACCGCGCCGATCCAGGCGATTGCCAAGGACTTCGAAAAGGACACCGGCCACAAGCTGGTCGCCGCCTTCGGCGCCACCGGTCAGTTCTACGCACAGATCAAGAACGGCGCACCGTTCGAAGTCTTCCTCGCCGCCGACGACACCACCCCGGCCAAGCTGGAAAGCGAAGGCGCCACGGTCAAGGGGTCGCGCTTCACCTACGCGATCGGCACCCTAGCCCTGTGGTCGGCCAAGCCCGGCTACGTCGATGCCAAGGGCGAGGTGCTGAAGAAGAACGAATTCCAGCACCTGTCCATCGCCAACCCGAAAGCCGCGCCCTACGGCCTGGCCGCCACCCAGGTGCTGGACAAGCTGAAGCTGACCGAAGCCACCAAAGCCAAGATCGTCGAAGGTCAGAACATCACCCAGGCCTTCCAGTTCGTCTCCACCGGCAACGCCGAGCTGGGCTTCGTCGCTCTGTCGCAGATCTACCAGGACGGCAAGGTCACCAACGGTTCGGCGTGGATCGTCCCGGCCGAGCTGCATGACCCGATCCGCCAGGACGCGGTGATCCTCGAGAAAGGCAAGGACAACCCGGCCGCCAAGGCCCTGGTCGAGTACCTGAAAGGTCCGAAGGCCGCTGCAGTCATCAAGTCCTACGGCTACGAACTCTGATGCCGCTCGACGCCAGCGATTTCGGCGCAATCTGGCTGACCCTGAAACTGGCGTCGCTGACCACCCTGATCCTCCTGCTGGTCGGTACCCCGATCGCCTGGTGGCTGGCGCGCACTCGCTCCTGGCTGCGCGGACCGGTCGGCGCGGTGGTGGCCCTGCCCCTGGTGCTGCCGCCGACGGTGATCGGTTTCTACCTGCTGCTGGCCCTTGGCCCCCACGGTTTCATCGGCAAGACCACCGAGGCCCTGGGGCTGGGTACCGTGGTGTTCAGCTTCACCGGGCTGGTGATCGGCTCGGTGGTGTACTCCATGCCGTTCGTGGTGCAGCCGTTGCAGAACGCCTTCACCGCGATCGGCGAACGCCCGCTGGAAGTGGCCGCGACCCTGCGCGCCAGTCCGTGGGACACCTTCTTCACGGTGGTGCTGCCCCTGGCGAGACCAGGCTTCATCACCGCCAGCATCCTCGGCTTCGCCCACACCGTGGGCGAGTTCGGCGTGGTGCTGATGATCGGCGGCAACATCCCCGACAAGACCCGCGTGGTCTCGGTACAGATCTACGACCATGTCGAGGCCATGGAGTACGCCCAGGCGCATTGGCTGGCCGGCGCGATGCTGGTGTTCTCGTTCCTGGTGCTGCTGGCACTGTACGGCAGCCGCCGCGGCAAATCGGCCTGGAGTTCCGCATGACTTCGCAGATCCACGCCCGGCTCAAGGTAGCCCGCGGCGACTTCACCCTGGACGTCGACCTGAGCCTGCCGGGCCAGGGCATCAGCGCCCTGTTCGGCGCTTCCGGCTCCGGCAAGACCACCTGCCTGCGCTGCCTGGCCGGGCTGGAGCGGGCTGACGACGCCTATGTCGAGGTTGCCGGCACGGTCTGGCAGGACACCGCCAGGGGCATCTTCGTCCCGCCGCACCAGCGCCCGATCGGCTACGTGTTCCAGGAAGCCAGCCTGTTCAGCCACCTCTCGGTGCGCGGCAACCTGGAGTTCGGCTGGCGCCGCATCGACCCGGGAACGCGCCGCATCAACCTGCAGCAGGCCTGCGAGTTGCTCGGCATCGACCACCTGCTGGCGCGCAAGGCCGATACCCTGTCCGGTGGCGAACGCCAGCGTGTCGGCATCGCCCGCGCGCTGCTCACCAGCCCGAGCCTGCTGCTGATGGACGAACCGCTGGCGGCCCTCGACGCCCCGCGCAAACGCGAGATCCTGCCGTACCTGGAGCGCCTGCATGACGAACTGCAGATCCCAATGATCTACGTCAGCCACGCCCAGGAAGAAGTCGCCCGTCTCGCCGATCACCTGGTGCTGCTGGAGCAGGGCCGGGTCCTGGCCAGCGGCCCGCTCAACCAGACCCTGGCCCGCCTCGACCTGCCCCTGGCCCGGGAAGAAGACGCCGGGGTCATCATCGAAGGCCTCACGGGGGCCTTCGACGCGACCTACCAGTTGCTCGACGTGCACCTGCCAGGCAGCGACCTGCGCCTGCGCATTCCCCACGCGCCACTGCCACCGGGCGCCACGCTGCGGCTCAAGGTGCAGGCGCGCGACATCAGCCTGAGCCTGGCCGAGGACAGCCGTTCGAGCATCATCAACCGCCTGCCGGTGACCCTGCGCGCGTTGAGCGAACAGGCCGGTCCGGCGCAGATGCTGGTCAGCCTCGACGCTGCCGGCCACCCCTTGCTGGCACGGGTGACACGCTACTCCAGCGACCAGCTTGGCCTGCACGAAGGGCAGGCATTGTGGGCTCAGATCAAGGCCGTGGCCCTGCTGGGAAACAGCGCCTGAACAGGCGCCGTGGCAAGTTCGCGGGGAAGCCATTTCTCCGCGATTTCAAGAATGAAAATCATTTGAATCAGTGAGTTAAATCCTCACTAAATGAAAGTTAATTCATGAAAGTTTCTCTTTTTACAAGAGAAATTTCCCATATTCGTTCAAGCCCCCTATGCTTGCGGGGTGAACGATTTCGTAACACGAAAATCACACTAGCCCGAACGACTCCCGACCCGAAAAAGACATCAGCAAATATTTTGCGCGGGGAATTAATTTTCAACGAATGCGTCTTTAATGAAGGGAAAGAGGGAAGCGCTCCCCGGCGCCCCCGTCCTCAGTGGGTACCGCCTGCGAGGCATTTCAAGTTACCAAGGAGAAATACATGCTGATACTCACCCGCAAGGTTGGCGAAAGCATCGTCATCGATGATGACATCAAGGTCACCATTCTAGGCGTCAAAGGGATGCAAGTGAGGATCGGCATCGATGCACCGAAGAACGTCCAGGTGCACCGTGAAGAGATCTACAAGCGCATTCAGGCCGGCAGCCCGGCACCGGAAAAAGAGAAAGGAGAAGGCAATCAGTAAGTCGTTCGCATGATTGGAGTCGCACGGATGCGCCTGGTCCCGTCGTACCGCGGGCCGCCGGACTCACTGATCGCACTGCCGGGGCTCAGCCCCCGGGTGGCGGGACAAGCCGCCGGACCATTGCAATCAGTATCTCGGTATCGAAGGGTTTATCCAGCACGCCATCGAAAAGCCCCGGTTTCTCCCGGCCGATACTGCCCTGCGCGCCACTCATGAGAATGATCGGCAGCGCCTTGAACTGCGGGTCGTCGCGCACCCTCCGGGCGAGCTCTTCGCCATTCATCGCCGGCATCATGTAGTCGGTGATCAGCAGCTCGACCCGTGTCTTGTCCAGCACTTCCAGCGCCTTCACGCCGTTGCTGGCCTTCTCCACCTGATACCCCGCGTCCTGCAGGGCGAACTCCAGGATGTCGGAGATCACGTACTCGTCGTCGACCACCAGGACTGTGCTCATATCGTCAGACCGCGGCCCTCAGGACCGCTCCAGTGGCTGCGCCGTGCCGGAAAGCACCGCGGCGGCCTCGTTGAATGCCTTGTGCAATTCCATCCCGCCCGTGCCGAAGCACACCTCCAGCAAAGCCGGATCGTAGCGGCTGTCGCGCACCTTGAGGATCGACAGAACGCGCTTGAGTTGCGAATTCAGTTCGACGAAGCGCATCAGCAGCAGGTTGTCGACGATGCTCGACAGCTCCGGCGCCGGCGCGATGATTTCCGAGCCGAACAGGTCGCGCATTTCCCAGGTCGCCAGGACCGTCACGTCGCGGGCCCGCAGTTCGCCCATCAGCGCGCGGAAGAAACCGTTGAGGCGTTCGGGACGAATCGCCAGGCGGGTGAAGGCGCCGAGGTTGTCGATCACCACACGCTTGATGCCATGCTCGTTGACCTGGCGCAGCAGGCGCGCGCCGACATCGTCGAGCGAGCCTTCCGTGGTCGGCTGCCAGGCGATGCGCAAGCGCCCGTCGCGCTCCATTGCCGCGAAATCCATGCCCAGGCTCGCGGCCTTGCTGCGCAGGCGGGCGGCGGGCTCGTAGAAGCCGAAGTACAGGGCCGGCGCCTGAACCGTCGCGGCGCCGAGGAAGCACAGGCCCAGCGAGGTCTTGCCGCTGCCGGACGGCCCCATCACCAGGGTCACCGAACCTTCCGCCAGGCCACCGCCAAGCAGGTCGTCGAGACAGGCGACGCCACTGCCGATCTGGTTGCAGGCCTCGCTGCCGGGTCCCGAAGGGTGGCCATGAAGGGACTCCAGGCGCGGGTAGACCTGCATGCCATCGCCGGTGATCTCGCACTCGTGCAATCCGGACAAGGCCGCGCTGCCACGGGTCTTGCGCAGCTGGATGCGGCGCACCGCCCGCGCGCCGTGGAGGTCCTCGCCCAGCTCGATGACCCCGTCGACCATGGTGTGCTCGGGGCAGTCTTCCTCCAGGTGGATGCTGGTCAGCAACAGCAGGGTGCAGCCGGCGAAAGCGGCGTGGGCCTGCAGTTCGGAGATGAATTTCTTGGTGTCGAGGACCGTCTCCGCCCGCGACCGGGCATTGAGCAGGCCGTCGACGATCAACAGCGAGGCACCGTGCCGGGCGATCTCGCCGCGCAGCAGGCGCACCACCGCTTCCAGGCCATCCTGTTCCATGGTGTCGAAGGCACTGAGGAACTGGATCTGGTCGCCGATCTTCGCCGGGTCGTAGAACGACAGGGTCGAGAGGTACTGGAACAGGCGCTCATGGGACTCGCTGAGCAGCGTCGCCACCAGCACCCGGCCGCCGTTGCCGACATGATTGAACGCCAGCTGGTTGGCCAGCACCGTCTTGCCCGAGCCGGGCCGGCCCTGGACGATATACGCGGAGCCCGCGATCAGCCCACCCATGAGCAGATCGTCAAGGCCCTGGATCCCCGTCACTAGACGCTGGAGTTGTTCCACGATGCACTCCCCTCTCCACTGTTCACGACTGGCAGGCACAGGGTCATGCAGGTGCCCCGCCCCGGCTCGCTGTCGACCCAGATCGCGCCGTTGCTCTGCTTGGCGAAACCATACACCTGGCTCAGGCCCAGACCGGTACCCTTGCCGAAACCCTTGGTGGTGAAGAACGGCTCGAAGATCCGAGGCAGCACATCGGCCTCGATGCCCTTGCCGGTATCACTGACACCAACCAGGGCGAAATGGCCGACCAGGCCCTCGCGCTCGCCGAGCAGCACCTGGTTGCGCGCATGCAGGCGAATCTTGCCGCCGTCCTCCATGGCATCGCGAGCGTTCAGCACGAGATTGAGCAGGACCATCTGCAACTGCCCGGCATCCACCTCCACCGCTGACAGGTCAGCATCGCACTGCACCTGCAGCTCGATGTCCTTGGGCAGCGCCTGGTGCAGCAGCGCGCGGATCGACTCGATCACTTCAGGCAGATCGACCCGCACCACGTTCAACTCCTTGCGCCGGGCGAAGCTGAGCAACTGCTGGGTCATCTGGCTGCCGCGCTGGCCGGCGTCGATCACATGCTCGAGCAGGCGCCGGGTACGTTGCGGGTCCTGGCTGTTGATGGCCAGCTTGGCCGAGTTGAGGATGATGGTCAGCAGGTTGTTGAAGTCATGGGCCATGCCCCCGGTCAGTTGGCCGAGGGCTTCGAGTTTCTGCGACTGGAACAGTTGCGCGCGCATGGCGTCGAGCTGCAGCGCCGCCTCGCGGCGGTCGGTGATGTCGCGGGTGATCTTCGCCAGGCCGATCACCTTGCCTTCCGGCGAACGCACCACGTCCAGCACCACCAGGGCCCAGAACTGCGTACCGTCCTTGCGCACACGCCAGCCTTCGTCCTGGGCACGTCCGTCGCTGAGCGCCTTGTCGAGGAGAAAACCGGGACGGTCGTCGATGCAGTCCTGGCCGGTGAAGAACAACGAAAAATGCCGGCCGATGACCTCGTCGGCGCGGTAACCCTTGATGCGTTCGGCACCGGCATTCCAGGAAACGATATGGCCGGTGAGGTCCATCATGTAGATGGCGTAGTCCACCACCGTCTGCACCAGTTGCTCGTACAGGCCGGCATTCATGCCATGCAGGTCCAGGCGTTCGGATGGATCCATTTCGGAGGTCGCTGTCTATTGTTGGAGTGTGGCTACAGCATACGCCGAGGACGACACCGAGTGAGGCATATTCCTACGCTGAGGTTCAATTGCTGCAGGCGCATTCCGATGCAGACCATAGATATGCCCCACAACCATTGCCCTGGATCAAGGTATAGCGCGAATGTCGCTGCCGTGCCTGCGGGATGGCGAGTGAATTGCTATAGTCAGCCCGCGCGAGGGTTCGCGACAGACAAGCGGTTGAGGAAAAGGGATCTTGGTCATCGACAAACGCATGAAAACCATCCACGACGATCTGGAACATACCGCCGACGGCATGGAGCAACTGGCCCGCGGCCTGGCCGGACACGCCGTCTACCTGCAGAACTCGGTGCATGCCGAGGATGCCGTCGAAGTGAACGAGCGGGTCTGCGGCCTCAACGCCTCCATCAGCGAGCTGCGTGCGGTCGCCAGCAGCATCGATCGCCGCTAGACCACGGCATGCTGCCCGAACATCCCGGCGCCCTGCGCAAACCACAAGCCCTGCGCCTGTACCGGCAACGCGGCCAGGTCGGGCTGTTCTTCGTCGGCGGCCTCTCGGTGCTGGCCGGCATGACCGATGCCATCGGCTTCCTCGCCAGCGGCGACTTCGTCTCCTTCATGAGCGGCAACACCACGCGCCTGGCGGTGGCGGTCAGCCAGGGACACTTCGACCTGGTGCTGCGCCTGGGCCTGCTGGTGCTGACCTTCGTCGTCGGCAATGCCCTCGGCGTGATGATCGCCCGCTCCAGCCGCAAGCGTGCCTGGCCGCTGCTGGCCCTCACCGCCCTGCTGTTGCTGGCGGCCGCGTTCTGCGGTGCCTACTTCGAACTGCTGGCGCTGCTCGCGGCGATCCTGGCCATGGGCATGCTCAACGCGGCCGTCGAGGAAGTGAACGGCCTGCCCATCGGCCTGACCTACGTCACCGGCGCCCTCTCCCGCTTCGGCCGTGGCCTCGGCCGCTGGCTGATGGGCGAGCGACGCAGCGGCTGGCGCATGCAACTGGTGCCGTGGAGCGGCATGCTGTTCGGCGCGGTGCTGGGTGGCTGGCTGGAACACCGCCTGGGTTTCGCCGCGCTGCTGTTCAGCAGCCTGCTGGCGGCCCTGCTCGGGTTGGCCTCGTTGCTGATCCCGCGGCGCTGGGTGCAGCGCTACATGGCGCGCTGAACTCGTGCCCCGACCATTGACGGGAATATAACGATGAGTTATAAAGCCCGCTTGCTTCGAGCAGCTTCTGAAGCTCCAGGCAAATCGCGAGTGTGGTGGAATTGGTATACACAGCAGACTTAAAATCTGTCGGCGCAAGCCTTGCGGGTTCGAGTCCCGCCACTCGCACCATCTTCTGAAAGCGCCCTTCGCGGCGCTTTTTTCATATCTGTCAGTCGCTTACCGCCCACCCCGGAAACCAAACCGCAAATCTGCGGTCATACCCTCGCCATCGACCACCCCCAGTCGATTCGAGGAAATCATCGTGTTGACCCGCCTGACCCAGTTTTCCCTGCTCGCCGCGATCCTGCTCTCCGCCGGCTGCGCCCACCATCACCATCATGGCCGTGACGACGGCTGGCGCGACCGCGATCAACGCCGCTGGCACGATGACGATCGCCGCCGCTACGACGATCGCCATGACTACCGCCGTGATGATCGGCGCTACCGCGATGACGACTGATTGCCCTGCCCCCTGCTCGCTTCCCTGCCCCCGAGGTTTCTCCAATGCGTCTGACACTGCCTACCCTCGCGCTAGGTTTTCTGATTTCCCAGGCCGCACTGGCCGGTGACGGCACCACCGCCATTGGCGGCGGTCTTGGTGGCGCGCTGGGCAACGTCGTCGGTCAGCAGATCGGCGGCAGCACCGGCGCGGCCATCGGCGCCGGCCTGGGTGGCGCCGCCGGCAGCGCCGTGGCGGCGAAGAAAGGCAACCGCACCGAAGCAGCCATCGGCGGCGGCCTGGGTTCGGCAGGCGGTTCGCTGATCGGCGGCAAGGTGGGCGGCGCTACCGGCTCCACCGTCGGTGCCGGCCTTGGCGGTGCCGCAGGCGGTGCGCTGGGCAACCACCTGGCGGATGACAACCGCGACGCGGGCAAGCACAAGCGGCGCCATCGGCATCGCTGAGCGGTGAAAGGCGCGGCCCTGCAGGGCCGGCGACCTACTGCACCGCGTCCAGCACACGCTCCAGCGCTGCCGCCAGCTCCCGGTCGCGGAACGGCTTGGCCAGCACCTCGAACCCCTGCAACTGGGCCGGTGCCAGATTGGCGTAGCCGGTGATGATCAACACCGGCAGACCGGGCATCAACCGCCGCAGCTCACGGGCCAGGTCGACCCCGGCCTGGCCTGGCATGAGCTGGTCGCTGACCAAGGCATCGACCTCCAGCCCGCCGTCGATCAGCGCCAGCGCAGCGGCGGCGGACGCCGCCTCGGCGACCTGATAACCCAGTTCACGCAATTGCGCCGCCGTGATGTCACGCACAGGTTCGTCGTCATCGACCAGCAGCAGGCGCAACGCACGGCTGGCCAGGCGCACCTCGCCAGGGCTGTCTTCGACGCAGACCGGATCCGTGCTGATCGGCAACCAGAGACTGACCCGGGTGCCCTGGCCCGGCTCGGAAGCGATGCTGATGCCTCCGCCCGACTGCATGGCCAGCCCCTGTACCGTGGACAGTCCCAGGCCGGTGCCCTGCCCCACGCCCTTGGTGGAGTAGAACGGCTCCATGCAATGCCTGAGGGTTTCCTCGCTCATCCCGCTACCGCTGTCACTGACCATCAGGCACACGTAGCGACCACCCATCAGCCCCTTGACTTCGCCGCTCGGGATGTCGCTGAGCGACGCAACGATCTCCAGGCGCCCGTCGCCACCCATGGCATCCCGGGCATTGAGCGCCAGGTTGAGAATGGCCAGCTCCAGCTGGTGGGGGTCGACCCGCAGTGCCGGCAAGTGCGGCGGGATGGCGACGACCACGCGGATCCGTGGCCCGAGCGAGCGCTCGATCAGGTCGTGCATGCCATCGACCAGGCTCTCCAGCTCGACCGCCTGCGGGTTGAGGGTCTGGCGCCGGGCAAAGGTCAGCAGGCGCGCGATCAGATTGCGCGCGCGCTCGGCGGAGTGCAGCGCACCGTCCACCAGCCTCTGCGAACGCTGGTCCGGCAGGCGCCGGCGAATCAGGTCGAGGGTGCCCATGATCGGCGTCAGCAGGTTGTTGAAGTCATGGGCGATGCCACCAGTGAGCTGACCGATGGTTTCCATCTTGCGCACCTCGTGATGCTCGATGACCTCGGCCTTGGACTGGGCGACCATCAGCTCGACGCGCTCCTCCAGGCAAGCGGTCAACTCGCGCAGCTTCACCTCGGCGCGAGCACGCTGGACATGCCCCCAGCAGCGCTGGGCCACCTCGGCCAGCAAGGCCTGCTCATAGGCCGACCAGGAGCGTGGCGCCCGGTCGCGCACCACCATCAGCGCGCTCAGGCGCCCATCCTTGAGCAGCGGCACGCACAGCATGGCCTGGAGAGCCAGTGGCTGGAGCGCTGCCGCCTCGCTCGCCTGCAGTTCGTCCAGGGCATCGACCCGCAGGGGTTGCCCCTCCCGCAAACGGGTCACGGCGAGATGCCCGAAGTCATTCAACGAAGGGTGTCGCGGCAGGCACGCTGCGCCGGGTGCGACCCACTCGCCGCGAACGGCCAGGCCATTCTGGTCGGCCTCCACGTCGGCATAGGCACAGTTCGCCACCCCCAGGTGCTCCCCCAGCAGTTGCGCGCTGGTCGCCATCACCGCCTCGGGATCGGTGACATCGGCGGTGGCGCGGGACAGCGCATCGAGGAAACCGAGCTTGCGATTGGCCAGCACCGTCTCGGTGGTTTCCGTGACCGTGTCCAGCATGCCCACCACGCGCCCGCTGCCGTCGCGGATCGGGCTGTAGCAGAAGGTGAACCAGGCCTGCTCCGGCACGCCACTGCGCTGGATGACCAGGGGAAAGTGCTCGATGTAGGTCGCCTTGCCGGCGAGCGCCTGCTCGGCGATCGGACGGATCTCCTCCCAGACCTCCCGCCACACCTCGCCGAAGGGGATCCCCAAGGCCGACGGCTTGCTGCCGAGGATCGGCACGAAGGCATCGTTGTGCAGCGTCAGCAACTCGTCGCCCCACATCACCGCCTGGGGAAAGCTGGAATCCAGGCACAGCGAAACCGTGGTCCTGAGCACATCCGGCCAATCGGAAAGAGGTCCGAGGGAGGTCGTCGACCAGTCGTGACGGCGAATCCGCTCGGCCATTTCCCCATTAGCCTGGAGCCATTGCGTCATGTTCGGCTTCCCTGAAGATCCGCGTTCGGCGCCAGGCAACGACTCAATGTCGAGCCCGTGGCCCATGGCGCCATGATAGCGATAGATTTGACGACCAACGGGAAAGTTCCAAGGCCACTGGCCATTAATCTTCCGGGAACCGATTCGATGGATTTTCCCTGTTTTGATGTCGAGGATTTCGCCCGCCATGGCCTGCGCTGCAAGCACTTCCGATCTTCGCGTAGGCACTTTCCTCTTTCCTCTTTTTCTGTTGTGCCCAACCGAAACAGCACCTAGCGTTTTGCCGGTCACCTCTGTACGGATACAACCCCACGACGGAGTTCAGGATGAACGGCATGTCTGACGCCACAACATTTGCCGAAACGGATGCGTCCCCCGCAGGACGCAGAAACGGCAAGCACGGTGAAAACGAAGGAGGAACCGATTTGAACGCTCGAGTGGCCACACTGGAAAAGGCATCAGGCGAAATCAGGGAAAAACTGGTTCACGTCGCAACACGACTGGAAGGCCTGGAAAAGAACGTTGCAAGCAAGGCTGACTGCGCCGATCTGAAGACCACCATCGCCGAGGGCTTCACCTCCCAGGCCAAATGGTTCATCAGCACTGCGCTGGCCCTGGCGGTCATCGCCTTCACCGCCGCCAGGTTCATGCGCTGAGCCTGGCGATCACGAAAAAGCCCGCCTGGGCGGGCTTTCTTCTTGTCGTCCTGAGGCTCAGGTGCCGACACCACCATCAAGCCAGCGGCAACCCCGCCAGCAATGCCAGGCGCCGATAATCCATACCGCCAGGAACCGTCCGCAGGTATTCGTCGATCGCCTGATCGTCATTGACCATCGCCAGCATCTGCCGATGCCTGACCTGGGCCAGCCTGGAAACCTCCGACGAGTCCGGCAGCAAGGCCATGCGGATCAGACCTTCCTTGGCATACGCCGGAATCTCCCGGTAGTAGTGGTAATCGGCAGCGCCCTCGAGCAGCACGCGGTCCAGCACGATGAAATCGCCCGTTGGCAAGACATCGGGATTCTCGGTCCGGCTCAGGGCCATGTCGATCTTGCGCCCCTTGTACTCCGCCCAGCCGTGGGACGCCACACCGTCCCAGGAGCCTTCGCCGACCCAGCCGATCACCACATCGATGTCGATGTCGCGCTCTTTCTTCAGATAGCGTTTTAGAAAGAAGGACAGATGATAGCAACCACCCCACATGCCGCCTTCCATCACCACCCGGTGATGGATTCTCGTCGCCGTATCGACGATCTGCCGCTCTTCAGCGGAGAGCGACAGCAACCATTCTCGATCGAGAACTTCGGACTTTTGTGCCATCAGCTTGCGCTGCCGTGCCTGGCCCATGATTTTGCTTCCTGCAAAATTGATTGGTGCGCAAACGTTAGCCACGACAACGGCAGAGGACAAATGAAACAACGACGAATGCCGCAGGTTTCATCGAAAAGGTGATGGAGTTAACTTTGATTTCATGAAGTGAGCGGGATATTTAACTTTCCACTTCACGCGGTATGGCAGCAGGGGCGGTATCAGCCCGCCTGCGACTTGCGTCCCCTGAGCAGGGCAAAAGCGATATTGGGCAGCATCATGATGCCCAGCATGCCCCAGAAGCCGACCTTGCCCGCCTCATGCAGGGCCGCACCGAGGGCGATGAATGCCAACAGCAGCACGAAGCGCAGCGACACGAATTTTTCCAGACCTCTCACACCCTGACTCCTGGCAAGCCTTCAAAACGACGAAGTTTCGGAACTCCGGTATCATTTCGCGCAAACTAAAAAGCCCCGCAGACGTTAATCTGCGGGGCTTCGAATAGTGGAGGCCGAGGTCGGAATCGAACCGGCGTAGACGGATTTGCAATCCGGAGCATAACCACTTTGCTACTCGGCCTCATGAGCTTCGGAAACCCTTCGATTTCTCTAACTCGTTGAAAACGTTGAGTTTTTTATTTCTCGTCGCTTTCGATGGACGCCATTATGCGTGCATTCACCGATGCTGGCAACCCCCTGATTTAAAAAAAGTTTCTGCCCGCTGGCAGGGCTGTTCCGAGCTGCGGACGCCCTGCCCCGCGGGTTGTTTTCAGGCTGCCTGGCGCTGGCCCTGGCTGCGGCTGACTTCGAAAAGACCCACCAGTTTCTGCAGCTTGTTGGCGTTGAGCCGCACGGTTTCGGCGCTGGCGTGGAGGACGTTGACGGTCTGGTGCATCTCCAGCGAAGACTGGTCGACCTCCTTGATGGTCCGCCCGTAATCCAGGCTGCGCTGGTTGAGCTGCTGGATGATGCCGAACATGTTCTCCACCGCCTGGTGCAACTGCACGTTCTCCGACGAGGCCTGCTCGGCCAGGCCGAGGCTCTGGTCGACGTTGTTCACGCCGTCCTCCATGTAGCCGACGGCCTTGCGCGTTTCGCCCTGCAGGCTCTCGACGGTGAGACGGATCTCTTCCGCCGCACTGGACGTGCGTGCGGCCAGGCTGCGGACTTCGTCGGCGACCACGGCAAACCCGCGACCATGCTCGCCAGCCCGCGCCGCCTCGATGGCCGCGTTGAGCGCCAGCAGGTTGGTCTGGTTGGTGATGTCGCTGATCAGGTGGCTGATCTTGCCGATCTCGGCCATGCGGCTGTCCAGCAACTGCACGCTGGAGGCCGAGCGCTCGACCACGTCACGGATCGACTGGGTGCCTTGCTGCACGGTAAGGAACTGCTCGCGGGCACGCTCGACCACTTCGTCCATGGCCTGCTTCATCTGCTCGGCCCCTGCCGACGCCTGCTGGATCTCGCCAAGCTGCTCCTCGACGATGACCATCATGCGGTGCACGGCATCGGCCACTTCCATGGAGGTGCTGCTGGCCTTGCGGCTGCGCCCGAGCATCATCTGGTTGGTGGTGCCGACGCTGTGACTGGCCTTGACCACCTGCCCGACCACGGAATCCAGGTGGTCGATGAAGCTGTTGATCCAGCGCCCCATGTCACCGGTCTCGTCATTGGCCATGCGCGAGGTGTCCAGGCGCTGGCGCAGGTTGCCCTCGCCCTCGGCGATGGTGCGGATGACCCCGGTCATTTCATTGAGCCGCGCGGCCAGGCGTTTCGGCCCGAGGGTGCTGAACACCAGCGCGGCGACCAGCAGGCTGCCGGCCTCGCACAGGTCGATCAGGTGCTGGGACAGGCCGCTGTAGTGCTGCACCGCGTAGTTGCAGGCGAACAGGCCGAGCATGGTCGCCAGGTACGGTTTCATCAGGCCGTAGCTGAGCGAACGACGCCGGTAGACCTCTTCCAGGTCGGCCTCGCACATCATTCCCCAGCGGTCCGGCGAGCCCGGCAACTGGAAGGTCACGCCCTTGCCCACCACCGGGATGTGGCGGTAGTCGGAGTACCCCGGGTAGGTGACGAACAGGTTCGAGCCGTTGCGGATGGTTTCCCGCACGCCGGGGTGCAGTTGCTGGGTCGCCGGGTCGGTGAAGCGCAGCTCCAGCTCGGTATGGCGCTGCACCTGAACGGTCTTCCACGGGGTGTGCACGCCGCTCTTGAGGTTCTCGCCATGGCTGAAGGTACCGTCCTCGAAGCGCGAGCGCGACAGGGCCACGCCCGGCTGCAGGTTGCGGTCGAAGCGCGACTGCACCATGAACAGGTAGTTGTCCCCGGACTCGGCGAAGATATGCCCGGCCTCGCGCTGGATCAGGTCGCCCAGCACGTCATTGGGCACCCGCCCGCAGAGGCAGCCGATGGCCTTGCCGTCGACCTTCAGCGGCTGGAGGAACATCAGCGTCACTTCGTCGTGGAAGCGCGACGAGGACGGGCCGATGGCCAGGGTCAGCGGATCGCTGTAGGGACCATGGAGGAACGGCGCCTTCAGCCCCTCGGCCAGCGCCGCCGGGTTGAGCTGGCGTGGCTGCTGGCCGCTCCAGGTCGATGCCAGCAGCGCGCCGCTGGCATCGACGACGAACAGCTCGGAGAAATCCTCGGCCTGCTGCAGCTTCTCCTGCAGGGCCTGGACATCGATGGCCCCCAGGTCGCCCAGGCCCTGGGCCAGCTCGGCAAGATGCTCCCATTGCTCCTGGGCCCAGTGGGTGAGGAGCTTGACCCGGGTTTCGGCGATGGCCTCGAAGGTCTGCTCGATGACCGGGTAAGTCGCACGGTTGACCCGACAAGCCCAGCCCATGGCCAGCTTTCCGGTCTTGCCGAACCACGGCAACCAGCGGCGTTCTTCACCCGACAACTGCATGGAGTTGCTTGATAGCGACATAGATCTCTCCAATGGCGACATTCCAATGGCTTTGGAGAGGCAACTAACAGGCCAAGAGCAAAGCTAGCTAACGAATCAATCCCAATGGCTGGCTTTGTGCCACTGCATGGCCGAAGCGGCCTCCATGCACGCACCAAACAAAGGCATATCAGGACCAATGATTACCATAACAGTGCACCATTGACCCCCAACCTCAACTCGCGGCCAGCACCCAATCGCTGGCGCGGCGACTGTATTCGGTGGCCTGGCTCGCCACCCGCGGCTCGCGCAGGATGAACAGGCCCAGCTGGGCCGCCCGGGCGATGGCCGCCACCTTGTTCTGCACGCCCAGCTTGACGATGGCGTTGCGCGTGTGGAAATTCACCGTCGACTCCGAGAGGTGCAGGATGTCGGCGACCTCCTCGGCGGTCTTGCCGATGGCCGACCAGCGCAGCACTTCGATTTCCCGGCAGGTCAGGCTCAACGCCTCGATCTTGCGCTTGAGTTCCTCGACCTGGTTCATGTGGATCAGGTTGCACAGCAGCAGCACCTGCCCGGCCTTCTCGTACCATTCATCGACGGAAATCGGCCCCTTCTGACGGGCCACGTCGAGAATGCTGAACACCCCCTCCGAATGCGAGCCCTGCGACCAGCCGTGACACAGGCCGAACGCCTGGGCGTCCTCCCAGAGCCCGGGGGCACAGCGGAAGAACTCCTCGTTCCACGACACCGGCAGGATCGAACGTCGGCAGTGGTCGATGCGTGGATCGAGCTCGATGTAGTGCCTGGACCGGTAGTTCTGGCTCCAGCCCACCGGCCAGGTACTCCAGAGCAGGGGGCGCGGGTCGAAACTGGTCCAGCAGGAAAATCCGAAGAAATCAAACCCCAGCTGCACGACAAGCTCGTGCAGGGTAGCGAAGCGAAGGTTGGGAGAGACTTCTCGTGCCAGAACATTCAATACGTCGGCACTGAACGGCATGGTGCACCTCTTCTGATAAGCGCTGGTGTCCCTCCCAGATGCGCTTTTGGGTGGCAGAAATTCCGTGGTAGCAGGGTGAGGCTAGTGGCGGGGAATGGGCCCGACAACAGGCTTTTAGGGTTATATCGAAAGGATGTTCACGGCCAGGCGGAGGCTCTGCAACGGGGTTCTGCACGAGCCGACAAGGCCCGTTGCCGATTGTCGGCGGCGGGGAACTTTCTGCCGCAACGCTGATACAGGGCCTGCCCGGCAGGCCCTGATCGGTCTCAGACCTTGAACTTGGAAATCATCATGTTCAGCTCGACCGCCAGCCGCGACAGTTCCTGGCTGGCGGCATTGGTCTGGTTCGCCCCGGCCGAGGTCTGCATCGACAGGTCGCGGATGTTCACCAGGTTGCGGTCCACTTCCCGCGCCACCGACGCCTGTTCCTCCGACGCGCTGGCGATCACCAGGTTGCGTTCGTTGATCGCGGCGATGGCCTCGGCGATGACCTTCAGCGCTTCGTCCGCCGCCTGGGCCACCACCAGGGTCTGGCTGGCCTGGCTCTGGCTGCTGTGCATGGTGCTCACCGCGCGATGGGTGCCGGCCTGCACGCCACCGATCATCTGTTCGATCTCCTCGGTGGACTGCTGGGTGCGATGGGCCAGCGCCCGCACCTCATCGGCGACCACGGCAAAACCGCGCCCCGCCTCGCCAGCACGAGCGGCTTCGATGGCCGCGTTGAGGGCCAGCAGGTTGGTCTGGTCGGCGATCGAGCCGATCACGTCGAGCACCCGGCTGATGTCGTTGACATGGTTGGCCAGGTCCTCGACTTCCTGCGCGGTGTCACCGACGTCGCCGACCAGGCTCTGGATCGAGGCCAGCGCCTGGTCCACCTGGGCACGGCCGTGCTGGGTGGTGTCGTCGGCACGCCGCGAGGCATCGGAGGTGGTCACCGCGTTGCTCGCGACCTCTTCCACCGCCGCGGTCATTTCGTTGACCGCCGTGGCCGCCTGTTCGATCTCGGCGCTCTGCTGCAGCAGGCCGCGGCTGGTGTCGTCGGTCACCGCGTGCAGTTCCTCCGAAGCCGAGGCCAGGCGGTCGGAGGACTCGGCGATCTGGCGGATGGTGACGCGCAGGCGTTCCTGCATGGTGCGCATGGACTCCAGCAGCAGCGCCGGTTCGTCCTTGCCGACCACCTTGATTTCCTGGGTCAGGTCGCCGTGGGAGACCCGGTCGGCCACCACCACCGCTTCATGCAGGGGCAGGACGATGCTGCGGGTCAGTACTGCGGCGATGGCGATCATCGCCAGGAGGATCACCACCAGGGTCACCGCCATGATCACCACGGCGCGGTCATAGGCTTCGCCGCTGACCTTGCCCGACTCCAGCAGGCCGTCGTAGTTGTAGCGGATCAGGTTGCTCAGGTCGTTCATCATGTTGTCGGCATGGGCGACGATGGGGCCGTTGAGCAGGTCGGTGGCTTCGTCCGGGCGGTCGGCGCGCACCGCATCGAGGAGCTTGCCCTGCTCGGCCGCGTACTGCTGGTAGGTGCTGCTGAAGGCCTCGAACAACTCGCGGTTGCGCGGGCTGTCGACGCTGTCGCCATAGGACTTGAGGTTGCTGCCGATCTCGCCCTGGCGCTCGGTGATCAGTTCCAGGGTGCGTTGGCGCTCCTGCGGATCGCGCTGCAGGATCGAGCGCAGCGTCAGCGCGCGAACGCGGCCGAGGGCCAGGCCGATCTCGGCCAGGGCATGGCTGCCGGGTTGCCAGTAGCCGGTGATCTTCTTGGTCGACGAATCCATTTTCTCGGCTTCGAAAATCGCGACGCCGCCCAACAGCAGTACGAGCACCGCCAGGATTGCAAAGGCAAAGCCGGCTCTGGCGCCAATGGAGAGATTTCTGACCCGCATCGAGGGTTCCTCAAATACCCGGCCTGGCAACGGACATGGTCGAGCCAGGCGGATTAAGCCTTTAGCCTCCGGCGGGCGGAGACCGTATTGCGCACAAGGGGGGATGTTCACCACTGCGCGCAGACGACCCGAAAGCGGCCTGCGGCGTGGTCATTTTCTAGTTGGCTAGGCGCCGATAAACCGCAGATATTGTAGGGCAATGGCCAAATGATGGCAAACCGTGGTTGCACGGATCTGGTGCCTCGATTCACCGCTGCCGCCCTGTCCTCGCGAACATACAGGCCTGCATCCATCTGCCAGAGAGGGTCTTGATGTGCGTCAACGAACGCGCTTTTGAACCGTGCAGAATAACGGTGATCGACCTACAGCCGTGCGCCCATGGAACCGAGGGGATTCGGCCGTGCCGCTGCGGCGCCTGACCCCTCGATGAACAAGGCCCCCACCACGATGTCAGCACGCCCCAACCTCACCCGCGAAGACTGGATTCAAGCCGCCCAACACGTGCTGGTCAGCAGCGGCGTCGATGCGGTCCGGGTCGATACCCTGGCCAAGCAACTGAAAATCACCCGCGGCAGCTTCTACTACCACTTCAAGAGCCGTGGCGAGTTGCTCGAAGGCATCCTCGGCAACTGGCGCGCCCGCGCCACCGAAGACGTGATTCTCAGCCTGCGCAACGCCCACGCCGCGCCGTTGCAGCAACTCAAGCGCCTGCTGGAACTGCCCGCCCATGGCCAGGCGGCCAGGGAGGCCGCGGCCATCGAACTGGGCATCCGCGCCTGGGCGCGCCGCGACAAGCAGGCACGCCAGGCCATCGACGAGGTGGACAGCCATCGCCTGAACTACATCGAGGGCCTGCTGATCCAGGCCGGGACACCGGCCGATGAAGCCCAGGACCGGGCGTACCTGGTCTATGCCTACCGGATCAGCCTGTCGCTGCTGCCGGGCGACGAGGGTGCGCAGCGCAACCAGCGCATGGCCCGGCTGCTGTTGCCGGAGGACGCCGCAGTACCTGCCTGAGCGCAGAGAGCTGTCTGGCGGATGGCCTTGTCCTTGCGCCGGGTGATATCGTCCAGCGACATCATTTCGATATCACCGCTGCAGCACATCATCACGGAAAAGGACTTTTCCCTTGCTCACGCCCCGCACTCCTCTTCTCTGCGGCCTGCTGGCCGCCTCCATCGCACTGCTCGCCGGCTGCACCAGCACCCCCGGCATCGCGCTTCCCGACCCGAAGAACATACCGAAGGAAAAATGGTCGGACGCCTTGCTGATCCTCGACGCCATGCACATCGACGGGCAACGCGACATGCCCCGCGCGTTGACCAACGCCGGCATTCCCACCGGAGACCCGAACAACTACGTCGGTGACTACGAAGTGGGCAGTCATGCCCCTGTGCTCTTTGCGCAAACCGCCGCATGGGTGCCGGCCAACCTGGCGAAATCACCGCAGGAAGCCGCCGCCCTGGTCCTGCAGGTAATGGCACAGGCACGGGACGAGGTCTATCCGGGACCACGCTCGTCACTCACCATCACCACGGGGCAATATGCGCCGATGGACAGTCGTGCGTTCACCGATCCCGGGGCGATCCTGATGCACCGGCCCATCCCGTTCACCTCTGCAGCCACTTCAGCCCCGGCGTTCATCAAGGCCAGGCAAGCCTACGGCCCGATCTACGTGCACTACCCCCAGTACGGCCTCGACGGCAGCAAGAACGACGTGCCCTACCTGGTCTCCGTGGCGCGGATGTCCAAGGCGCTGCCGGACTGGGTGTACATCTACTACCCGGGTGAAAAGCTGCGGCATTACTCACCGCCGGCACGGGTTTTCAACAAGGGCGAGGCGATGTACTTCGTCGAGAAGTGAGAAAGGCCGCCTTAAAATTAATTTTGCGCATATTAGCTTATGCCCAATTTGAATTTTGAGAATCATCTGCCGATTGCTAGGGTCATGGCAAACCGCAGCCGAGCCTGACTATCATGACCCAACCGCTACGCTTGGACCGCCTCCGCCGGTTCATCGGCGATCTCGCCGAACTGCTCGACCAGGAACACGAGGAAGCCGCCATCCTCGACCGCGGCCAGAACCTCTTGCAGCAGCTGGTCGCCCATGACGACTGGCTGCCCGAGGAGCTGGCGCAGCCCGACCCGACCCGCTACCAGCAATTCCTCCTGCATGCCGATTCGCGCCAGCGCTTCTCGGTGGTCAGCTTCGTCTGGGGCCCGGGGCAGCAGACGCCGATCCACGACCACCGGGTCTGGGGCCTGATCGGCATGCTGCGCGGCGCCGAACATGCCCAGGGCTTCGCCCGCACCGAAGGCGGCACCCTGGTGCCGGCAGGCCAGGCCGTGCGCCTGGAACCGGGGCAGGTCGAGGCGGTGTCGCCACGGATCGGCGACGTGCATCAGGTCAGCAACGCCTACGACGACCGCGTGTCCATCAGCATCCATGTCTATGGCGCCAACATCGGTGCAGTGAAACGTGCCGTGTACCTCGCCGACGGCAGCGAGAAACCCTTCATCTCCGGCTACTCCAACACCCGCCTGCCCAATATCTGGGACCTGTCCAAAGAGAACCCCGCCCCATGAGCACCACACCCTTGCGCTCTTATGCCGAGCTGCGCCAGCAGTTGCTGGCCAAACACGAACTGGCCCTGATCGATGTGCGCGAGGAAGCGCCCTTCGCCCTGGAGCACCCGTTGTTCGCCGCCAATATTGCGCTGTCGAAACTGGAGATCGAGATCTACGCGCGGGTACCGCGTCGGGATACGCCAATCACCGTCTATGACGATGGCGAAGGCCTCGCCGCCGTCGCCGCCGAACGCCTGCGCGCCCTCGGCTACAGCGACGTGGCCCTGCTCGACGGCGGCCTGGCCGGCTGGCGCGAAGCCGGTGGCGAGCTGTTCCGCGACGTCAACGTGCCGAGCAAGGCCTTCGGCGAGCTGGTGGAGTCGCTGCGCCATACGCCGTCGCTGGCGGCCGAGGAAGTCCAGCAACTGCTGGATGAGCAGGCCGACGTGGTGGTGCTGGACGCACGCCGTTTCGACGAGTACCAGACCATGAGCATTCCCGGCGGCATCAGCGTGCCGGGAGCCGAGCTGGTACTGCGGGTCGCCGAGCTGGCACCGGATCCGGCGACGCGGGTCATCGTCAACTGCGCCGGACGCACCCGCAGCATCATCGGCACCCAATCGCTGGTGAATGCCGGGATTGCCAACCCGGTCGCGGCACTGCGCAACGGCACCATCGGCTGGACCCTGGCCGGCCAGACCCTGGCCCATGGCCAGGCGCAACGCTTCGCCGACGTCAGCACCACCACCCGCGACGCCGCCGCCGGCCGCGCCCGCGCAGTGGCGGACAAGGCCGGCGTGGCACGGCTGTCCAGGGCTGGACTGCAAGCCTGGCAGGCCGAGCCCGGGCGCACCACCTACCTGTTCGACGTGCGTACGCCCGAGGAATATGCCCAGGGCCATCTGCCCGGCAGCCGCTCGACCCCGGGCGGGCAACTGGTGCAGGAGACCGACCACAACGCCAGCGTGCGCGGGGCGCGGATCGTGCTGGTGGACGACGACGGCGTGCGCGCCAACATGAGCGCGTCCTGGCTGGCGCAGATGGGCTGGCAGGTGGCGGTGCTCGACGGCCTGGACAGCAGCGATTTCAGTGCCACCGGCGACTGGCAGCCCGCGCTGCCGGAACTGCCGCAACCGCCGGCGATCGACGGCGAGCACCTGCAGGCGTGGCTGGCCGCGGGCGACACCGTGCTGCTGGACTTCACCACCAGCGCCAACTACGTGCAGCGGCACATCCCCGGTGCGCACTGGGCGATCCGCGCGCAACTGGCCCAGGCCCTGGAAAACCTGCCGCTGGCCGAGCGCTATGTGGTGACCTGCGGCAGCAGCCTGCTGGCGCGTTTCGCCGCCGTGGACCTGCAGGCCCTGACGCACAAACCGGTGTTCCTGCTGGAGGGCGGCACCGGGCGCTGGATCGCCGAAGGACGCGAACTGGAGCACGGCGAAACGCACCTGGCGGTGCCGCGCAGCGATCGCTATCGCCGCCCCTATGAAGGCACCGACAACCCGCGCGAAGCCATGCAGGGCTACCTGGACTGGGAATTCGGCCTGGTGGAGCAACTGCGTCGGGACGGCACCCATGGGTTCTTCGTGATCTGACCCACCCCTTTCCTGCACACCCCGACCCTCCTTGTGGGAGCTGGCAAACCAGCTCCCACAAGGTTTTCCATCAGCCTTGAAAATTCATTTCCAAGCCTGAATAAATTAATTTTTTGCATATTGATAAATATCAATAATTCCTCAAAAGAATAATATTGATATTCCAAAAAAGAATTTCCACTAAGATTCTTATAAAAATAAGATCATCAACAGACGATCTCGTCACCTCTCAAAAGACCAGGCGATCCACCTGCACCCGCACCCAGGGCCAGTGCCAGCTTCGATGGACCAAGCCCGCATGCCCCGACACCTGCCTTTCAGTGCCCTGACCACCGCCCTGCTCTTCACCGGGCTTGCGCCCACCACCCAGGCCGCCAGCGGCGATACCCACCTGGACACCGTCACCGTGATCTCCACCGGCGTGCGCGGCCAGGAACGCACGGTCGCCGACAGCCCGGCGCCGATCGACGTGATCAACAGCGAACAACTGCTCAAGACCGGTCGCGCCGAACTCTCCGAAGCCATCTCGCGCCTGCTGCCGTCGTTCAACTTCGGCACCAACATCGCCGGCTACAACTCGGTCACCCGGCCGCTGAGCAACCGCAGCCTGGGCCCGGCCTACACCCTGGTACTGGTCAACGGCAAGCGCCGGCACAACGGCGCCGTCGGCCAGCGCGGCAACATCGACAATAGCGGCGCCAATGCAGTGGACATCGACCTGATCCCGGTCAGCGCGGTGGACCACATCGAAGTGCTCAAGGACAGTGCCGCCGCCCAGTACGGCTCCGACGCGGTGGCCGGGGTGATCAACATCATCCTCAAGTCCACGGCTTCCGGCGGCCATGTGGAGAGCAGCTACGGCAAGCTCTATTCCGGCCAGGGCGAGACCCTCAAGGTGGCCGGCGACCAAGGCTTCAAGCTGGGCGAAAGCGGCTTCCTGCACCTCTCCGCCGACGCCCGCAAGCGTGGCACCGCGCAATGGAACGACAAGGCCGACAGCAGCGTGCGCGCCTTCGCCGACCCGGCCAGACAGGCCGCCTGGGACCGCGTCGCGATCAAGAACGGCGACCCCGAGCTCAAGGCTTTCAACCTCGCCTACAACGCCGAGCTGCCGCTGGACGCCCTGACCCTCTACTCCTACGCCACCTACGGCGAACGCGATGCCGAGGCCTACAACTACTTCCGCCTGCCCACCGGCACCGCCGCGGTACCCGAGCTGTTTCCGGACGGCTACTACCCGCTGAACAACATCAAGGACCGCGACTACCAGTTCCTCTTCGGCGGCAAGGGCGAGCGCGACGACTGGCACTGGGACCTGAGCACCACCTACGGGCGCAACAACATCCACCACTCCAGCGACTTCAACATCAACCCCTCGCTGGGCCCGGCGACCCCGACGAAATTCGACAACCTGGCGACCTTCCGCTTCGAGCAATGGGTCAACAACTTCGACCTGACCCGCCGCTACGACAGCCTGTTCGGCCTGACCTCGCCGGTGCAGGTTTCGGCCGGCCTGGAGCACCGCTGGGAGCGCTTCAGCACCTTCGCCGGCGAGCCGGCGGCCTATGCCACCGGCAGCTATCCGGCCGCGTCCGGCGCCCAGGCCGCGGTGACCCTGCGCCCGGAAGACGAGGTCAGCCTGATCCGCAACAACTACGCGGCCTACCTCGATCTGGGCTTCGACCTGACCGAACGCTGGTTCCTCGACCTGGCCGGGCGGGTCGAGCACTACGACGACGACTCCGGCAACACCTTCGGCCTCAAGCTCAACTCGCGCTACGAGCTCACCGACCAGGTCGCCGTGCGCGGCACCGTCGGCACCGGCTTCCGCGCGCCGTCGCTGACCCAGATCGGCTACACCGTGGCGGACAACCGGGTCGCCACCGACGTCAACGGCAACGTGGTGCCCGCGGTGACCCGCCTGACCCCGTCCGACAGCAGCCTGGCCGCCGCCCTCGGCGGCGACAAGCTGAAACCGGAGAAGTCGCGCAACCTCGGCCTCGGCCTCACCTGGCAACCGGCACCACGCACCAGCATCACCGCCGACGCCTACCTGATCGACATCGACGACCGCATCACCCTGACCAGCAACATCTACGATCAGGGCAACGGCGTGATCACCGCCATCCTGCAGAGCCAGGGCGTCGCCCCCGGCACCTGGGTCAACTACTACACCAACGCCTACGACACGCGGACCAAGGGCCTGGACATCGTCGCCGACCACAGCAGCGACTTCGGCACCTGGGGCGACGTGCGCTGGAGCCTGGCGTTCAACTGGAACAAGACCAGCATTGAGGACGTGCGCGACACCCCGGCGTCCCTGGCCGGCTCCGGCATCAACCTGATCGGCCGCGACCGCGAGGGCGACCTCACCGTGGCCAGCCCCGAGACCAAGTGGATCATCGGCGCCAACTGGAAGGTCGACGACCTCGCCGTCAATCTGCAGACCACCCGCTACGGCAGCGTCAAGACCCTCGCGGTCAACCCCAGCGGCGACCGCAGCTTCGGCGCCAAGTGGATCACCGACCTGGACATTGCCTACACCTTCTTCGACCAGCTGACGGTCAGCGTCGGCGCCACCAACCTGTTCGACGTGCGCCCGGACAAGCACGCGGTGTACAGCCCGCTGGGCCTGGCGCCCTACGGCAACCCGCCGTTCCACCCCGGTGGCGGCTACTGGTACAGCAAGATCGCCTACGACTTCTGATCCGCGCGAGAGAGCAACACGAGTCCTGTGGGAGCTGGCTTGCCAGCGATGGCATCGGTGAATTCACCAGCGCAAACGCTGGCAAGCCAGCTCCCACAGGGTCCGCGTTGCCTTTGACCGAGATCTGGAGATCCCCATGCTTCGAGGAGGAACGCCCATGCGACTGCAACGAACCCTGGCCAGTGCGGCCATCCTGCTGGCCCTGGGCCTGACTCTGCCGGGCTGCTCGCCTTCGCAACCAGATGCCCAGGCCGCCAGCACGCTGAAGATCGCCTTCTTCAACGACAACACCCAATTGGTCAGCATCGACCCGTTCCAGGTCTACTGGATCGAGCACCGGGTGGTCCTGCGCAACGTGGTGGAAGCGCTCACCGACCAGGACCCGCAGACGGGCGAGATCATCCCCTGGCTGGCCCAGCGCTGGGAGATCAGCCCGGACGCCCGCGAGTACACCTTCCACCTGCGCCAGGGCGTGACCTTCAGCAACGGCGAGGTATTCGACGCCCAGGCGGTGAAGACCGCCTTCGACAGCAACAAGGCCTTCGCCGCCGAACTGCCGAGCACCTTCGGCGCCACCTACCTGGCCGGCTACGACCACGCCGAGATTCTCGACCCGTACACCGTCAAGCTGGTGCTCGACACGCCCAACGCCGGCTTCCTCCAGGCCACCTCCACCACCAACCTGTCGATCCTCGCCCCCGAGTCCTACCGCAAGAGCGCCAAGGAGCGTTCCCTCGGCGCGGTGATCGGCACCGGCCCGTACAAGATCGAGCGCTACACCCCGGAAAGCGGCCTGCGCCTGGTCCGCCGCGAGGGCTACGCCTGGGCCTCGGCCAACGTGCAGAACAAGGGCGAGGCGCACCTGGCGGCCATCGAGGTCAGCTACGTGCCCGAGGAAAGCGTGCGCAACGGCCTGTTCCTGCAGGGCAAGGTGGACATCCTGTGGCCGCGGGTGCCGTTCTCCGAAGTCGACCTGCAACTGTTCCAGCGCAATGCCGCGACCATCCAGAGCCGCTCCCTGCCGGGCCCGGCGTGGAACCTGTACCCCAACACCCGCAACAACCGCATCCTCGCCGACCACCAGGTGCGCCAGGCGCTGCAGAAGGCCATCGACCGCAAGAGCTACGCCAGCACCGTGTACAACGCCGAATTCCCGGTGGTGGACAGCGTGTATGACGTGACCACCCCGTACTTCCGCAGCCAGGGTGCCAAGCTGGCCTACGACCCGCAGGGCGCGGCACGGCTGCTGGACGCCGCCGGCTGGAACCTCGGCCCGGACCAGTACCGCTACAAGGACGGCAAGCGCCTGACCCTGGTCTACAGCCTGGCCGGCAAGGAAACCCCCGGCGACGTGCTGATCCAGGACCAGCTGCGCAAGGTCGGCATCGAGCTCAAGCTGCGCGTGCAGACCACCGCCGAGTGGGCCGCGGCCAACGCCGCCGGCAACTACGACCTGACCTTCACCTACATGACCCGCGCCGACCCGATCGTCCTGCAGACCATCCTCGACCCGCGCGCCGCCAACAGCTCGACCCTGGCCACCAACAGCTACGCCCCTGCCGTGCTGCCCCAGGCCCAGGGCCTGTTCGACGCCGGCCTGACCGCCACCGCGCCGCAGCAGCGCGCCGAGGCCTACGGCCAGCTGCAGGACCTGCTGATCGACCAGGGCTCGGCGATCCCGGTGTACGAGCGGGTCTGGCAGGCCGCGACCTCGCCACGGGTGCGGAACTTCCGCTGGAGCGCCGAGGGCTTCGCCTTCCTCAACGACATCGAGGTCAAGCCATGAGCCGCTACCTGCTGGGGCGCATCGCCCAGGCCGTGCTGGTGCTGTGGGGCGCCTACAGCATCACCTACTTCATCCTCTACCTGCTGCCGGGCGACCCGCTGAGCATCATGCTCAGCGCCTCGGGCATGGAGATCGATGCGCTGTCGCCGGAACAGCTGGCCAAGGCGCGCAGCTACTACGGCCTCGACCAGGGACTGATCGAGCGTTACTTCGACCTGCTGTGGGGGGTGTTGCAGGGCGATCTCGGCCAGTCGCTGACCCTCGATCGCCCGGTCACCGAGATCCTCGCCGAACGCCTGCCGCAGACCCTGGCCCTGGCCGGGCTGGCCATCGCCCTGTCGCTGGTCGGCGGGGTCGGCCTGGCGTACCTGGCCGCCTATGTGCGCTGGCAGCCGCTCAAGGTGTTCCTCGCCCGCCTGCCGGCCCTGGGCTTCGCCGTGCCGGTGTTCTGGATGGGCCTGCTGCTGATCCAGGTCTTCGCCTTCGGCCTGGGCTGGTTCCCCGCCACCGGCAGCGCCGGCTTCGACAGCCTGGTGCTGCCGGCGCTGACCCTGGCCATCCCCAGCGCCGCGGTGTACGCCCAGGTGCTGCAACGGGGCTTCCAGGACGTCTGGCGCGAACCCTACATCGTCACCGCCTGGGCCAAGGGCCTCAGCCGCGCCCAGGTCCAGGCGCGCCATGCGTTTCGCAATGCCGCCCTGCCGCTGCTGACCCTGGTCGGCCTGCAGGTGGGCAACACGGTGTCGGGCGCGGTGCTGGTGGAAACCATCTTCGCCCGCAACGGCGTCGGCCGCCTGGTCCAGGAGGCCGTGCTGCGCCAGGACATTCCCCTGGTCCTGGCCGTGGTCACGGTGTCCGCCGCCGCCTTCGTGCTGGTCAACCTGCTGGTGGACCTGCTCTATCCGATCCTCGACCCGCGCATCACCCATGCGCCCAAGGTGAGCTGAGATGACCGTCCTGCAACGCCGTCTTGCCCGGGCCCTGCCCGCCAACGAAGCCTGGCGTCCGCGCCGGCGCCTGCAACGCCTGCTCGACCAGGCCGGCCCGCTGTTGCGCCGGCCCGGCTTCGTGGTGGCGCTGCTGCTGGTGCTGTTCACCCTGGTGGCGGCGCTGGCGCCGTGGCTGTTCACCCAGTTCGACCCCTACGCCACCCAGCCGTCCGCCAAGCTGCTGCCGCCGAGCCTCAGCCACTGGTTCGGCACCGACGAACTGGGCCGCGACCTGTATACCCGGGTGCTGTACGGCGCACGCCTGTCGGTGGAGGCCGCCCTGCTCGCGGTGGGCCTGGCGCTGGTCTGCGGGCTCGGCCTGGGCATCGTCTCGGGGTTCGTCGGCGGTCGCCTGGACGCCGTGATCATGCGCCTGGTCGACGTGCTGCTGGCCCTGCCCGGCCTGCTGCTGGCCCTGGCCATCGTCACCGCCATCGGCTTCGGCACCCTGCCGGTGGCGGTGGCCGTGGGGGTCGGGATCATCCCCGGCTTCGCCCGCACCACCCGCGCCGAGGTGCTGCGGATCAAGACCCTGCCCTATGTCGAGGCCGCGCGCCTGGGCGGTGCCAGCTGGGGTCGGACCCTGCTGCGCCACGTGCTGCCGAACGCCTGGGGCCCGGTGGCGGTGCTCGCCACCCTGGACATCGGCGCGGCGATCCTCGCCACCGCCGGCCTCAGCTTCCTCGGTTTCGGCGCGGCACCGCCGGCGGCGGAATGGGGCACGCTGATCGCCAACGGCCGCCACTTCCTCATCACCGCCCCCTGGGTGTCGCTGCTGCCGGGGCTGTTCCTGGTGCTGGTGGTGTTCAGCCTCAACCACATCGCCCGGACCTTCGAGGAGGTACAACGATGAGCCGCCTGATCGACGTCGAGAACCTGAAGGTCAGCTACCACAGTGGCGGCCGCGTGACCGAGGCGGTGCGCGGCGTCAGTTTCTACCTGCAGCCGGGCGAGACCCTGGCCATCGTCGGCGAGTCCGGCTCAGGCAAGACCACCCTCGCCAGTGCCCTGCTCGGCCTGCTGCCGTTGACCGCGCGGATCGACGATGGGCGCCTGGCCGTTGCCGGGCAGGACATCAGCCATGCCAGCGAACGCAGCAAGCAGCGCCTGCGCGGACGGGTGGTCGGCCTGGTGCCGCAGGACCCGATGGTCAGCCTCAACCCGACCCTGAGCATCGGCCGGCAGATCGGCGAAAGCCTGGTCCTGCGCCACGGCAAGCGCTACCCGGGGCTGGACGCCGATGTCGTGGAACTGCTGCAGCAGGTCGGCCTCGACGACCCGGCCCTGCGCGCGACGCAGTATCCCCACGAGTTGTCCGGCGGCATGCGCCAGCGCGTGCTGATCGCCATCGCCCTGGCCGGCGAGCCGCAGCTGATCATCGCCGACGAGCCCACCAGCGCCCTGGATGTCACGGTGCAGAAGCGCATCCTCGATCACCTGGAACAACTGGTGAAGGCCCGTGGCATCGCCCTGGTGATCATCACCCACGACCTCGGCGTGGCCGCCGACCGTGCCGACCGGGTGCTGGTGATGCGCCAGGGCGAGGTGGTGGAAAGCGGCGCGGCGCGGCAGGTGCTGTCGGCGCCTGCGCACCCCTACACCCGCGAGCTGCTGGCGGCTGCGCCAGCGTTCGGCGCGACGCCACGGCCACTGCCGGTGGCGCTCGCAGGCAAGCAGCCGCTGCTGCGCTTCGACGGCGTCGGCAAGGTCTTCAGCCTGCCCCAGGGGCGCAGTTTCCAGGCCCTGCAGGCTCTCGACCTGGCGGTCTATCCCGGCCAGACCCTGGCCATCGTCGGCGAATCCGGCTCGGGCAAGAGCACCAGCCTGCGCATCGCCCTGGGCCTGGAGCAGCCGAGCAGCGGACGGGTGCACTTCGCCGGGCAGGACATCGGCACGCTGAACTGGAAGCAGTTCAGGCCGCTGCGCCAGCGCATGCAGCTGGTGCAGCAGAACCCCTTCGCCGCCCTCGACCCGCGCTTCAGCATCTACCAGAGCGTGGTCGAGCCGCTGGTGTCCTTCGGCCTGCTCAAGGGCCGCGAGCTGGAACAGGCGGCACGGCGCCTGATGGAACAGGTGCAGTTGCCGGCCAGCTACCTGGATCGCCTGCCGCGGGAACTGTCGGGCGGCCAACGGCAACGGGTGGCGATCGCCCGGGCGCTGGCGCTGCAGCCGGACCTGCTGTTGCTGGACGAACCGGTGTCGGCACTGGACGTGTCGGTACAGGCGCAGATCCTCGACCTGCTGCGCGAATTGCAGGCCGAGCTGGGGGTGGCCTATGTGCTGGTGTCCCACGACCTGGCGGTGGTGGCCAGCCTGGCGCATCAGGTGGTGGTGCTGAAGCAGGGGCAGGTGGTGGAACAGGGGGAGGCACGGCAGGTGCTGGAGCAGCCGCGGGAGCTTTATACCCGGGAGTTGCTGGAAGCGGTGCCGGGGCGCAGGCTGGCAGTGGCTTGATTTTGTGGCGATCTTTCGGGCCCTATCGCTGGCAAGCCAGCTCCCACAAGGACCGCGTGCACCGCAGACCTGTGGGAGCTGGCTTGCCAGCGATAGGCCCTCAAGAGCAACAAAAAAATCCCGGCCTGATGGCCGGGATCTTCATGTCCACACAAACCTTATTTGATGACGCCACAAGCGAACCGCGCCGCCCCGCCACCCAGCGGCGCCGGATGATCGGAATGGTTGTCGCCACCGACATGGATCATCAGCGCATGCCCCTTGAGGTCATCCAGCTTCTTGATCTTCGGCGCCAGCACCGGCTGCGCCGCCTTGCCGTCGGCGGTCACCAGCAACGCCGGCAGGTCGCCCAGGTGGCCGGCGTCATCCCACGGGAAACTGTGCTTGCCGGTGTTCTGCGGATCCCAGTGGCCACCGGCGCCACCCGCCGGCACCGGCTTGCCATCGGCCTCGGTGGGCGCGCAGCTCGGGTTGGCGTGGACATGGAAACCATGCACACCCGGCGCCACGCCACTCAGCTCGGGGGTGAAGACCGCACCGTACTTGCTCTCGGTGATGGTGACGAAACCGACGCTCTTGCCCTCGCCCTGGGCGCTGGCTTCCTTGAGTTCGACCTTGAGCGAATCGGCAGCCTGCACAGCGGCGCTGGCACACAGGGCAACGGACAGGGCAATCCACTTTTTCATGAGACACGTTCCTTATATCGCGGAGAAATCGGTTGTAGAGCTTAGCCAAAAGCCGGCGAGGCTTCGAATGAAAATCACTCTCGGAAACATGAGGCAACGGCTCTGCCCTGACAGTTCCCTGGCGTCACTGCGGAACGGGCAGCCGTGTCACCGCCTTCAACTCGCGCAACGCCAGGCTCGACTGGATCGAGGTGATCCCCGGCTGGCGCCGCAGCACGTCCTCGACGAAACGCCCGTAGCTCTCAAGGTCGGTCGCCACCACCGTCAGCATGTAGTCCGCCTCCCCCGTCACCTTGTGGCAGGTCAGCACCTGCGGCAGGCCGAGGATCGCCCGCTCGAACTCGTCCGGCGCGTTGTCCGAGACATTGCCGAAGCGCACCTGGGCGAAGGCCAGCACGTCGTAGCCCAATTTGCGCCGGTCCAGGTTGGCCTGGTAGTCGCGGATGATGCCCAGCTCTTCCAGGCGCTTGCGCCGCCGCCAGCAGGGCGTGACCGACATCGCCAGGCGCTCGCCCAGCGCCGCGCTGGACAGGGTGCCGTCCTCCTGCAGCAAGCCCAGCAAGGTACGGTCGACGCCATCCAGAGAATCGAAAGCACGGTCTTTGCTCATATACCCACCCAGGAAAAATGATTTCGCTCACTTAACCGGATTGACCGGCAACAAAGCAAAACAATTTCTGCCCCTCAGCGCGAAAATCGTCCCCACGACAACACTGCAAGAGGACACCCCCGTGCTGACCGTTTTCAGTTCCAGCCACCGCCTGCACCATGGTTCAGAGCTCAAGGACGGCGCCCTGACGCCGTCGTTCGAAAAGCCGCAACGGGCCGAGACGGTCCTGGCCCGGGTCCGCGCCAGCGGGCTCGGCGAGGTCATCGCCGAACAGCGTCACGACCGCGCCTGCTACGTCGCCGCCCACAGCGAGCGCTACGTGAGCTTCCTGGAAAACGCCTGGGGCGAATGGGCCGCCACCGGCAAGCGCCACGATGCCCTGCCGCTGGTCTGGCCGGTACGCGACCTGGCCGGCGCGCCGGAGCCGGGCTTCATCGACGGCAAGCTGGGCTTCTACGCCATGGACGCCGGCTCGCCGATCACCGCCGGCACCTGGGAGGCCGTGCGCGCCAGCGCCGACGTGGCGCTGACCGCCATGGACCAGGTGCTCGCCGGCGCCCACGGCGCCTTCGCCCTGTGCCGGCCACCGGGACACCACGCCGCCCGCGAGTACATGGGCGGCTACTGCTACCTGAACAACGCCGCCATCGCTGCCGAACGCTGCCTGGCCCAGGGCGCGAAACGGGTGGCGATCCTCGACGTCGACTTCCACCACGGCAACGGCACGCAGAACATCTTCTACGACCGCCCGGACGTGTTCTTCGCCTCGATCCACGGCGACCCGCAGGTCTCCTACCCGTACTTCTCCGGCTACGCCGAGGAAACCGGCAGCGGCGCCGGTGCCGGCTGCACCGCCAACTACCCGCTGCCCCGCGGCACCGCCTGGCACCCCTACCAGCAGGCACTGGAACAGGCCCTGCAGCGCATCGTCGCCTACCGCCCGGAGTTCCTGATCATCTCCCTCGGCGTCGACGCCTTCGAGCACGACCCCATCAGCCACTTCCTGCTGACCAGCGAGGACTTCCTGCGCCTGGGCCAGCGCATCGCCGGCGCGCGCCTGCCGACCTTGTTCGTCATGGAGGGCGGCTACATGGTCGACGAGATCGGCATCAACGCGGTGAACACCCTGCAGGGCTTCGAAGCCAACACCTGACCCACCCTGCCCCGCCGACGGCGGCGGGGCCTCCCGCGATCCATCAGAACAACAAGAGAGGTTCGATCATGCACACGTCTTCCGCGCGCCCGGAGGCTGCCGGGCACCTGCAACGCACACTGGAAAACCGCCATATCCAGCTGATCTCCATCGGCGGGGCGATCGGCACCGGGCTGTTCATGGGCTCGGGCAAGATCATCGCCCTGGCCGGCACCTCGATCATCCTGGTCTACGCCATCATCGGCTTCTTCCTCTATTTCGTGATGCGCGCCATGGGCGAGCTGCTGCTGTCGGACCTGCGCTTCAAGTCCTTCGCCGACATCGTCGCCGCCTACCTCGGGCCCCGCGCCGGCTTCGTCCTCAGTTGGTCGTACTGGCTGAGCTGGAGCGTCGCGGTGGTCGGCGACGTGGTGGTGGTCGCCGGCTTCTTCCAGTACTGGTACCCGGACATGCCGGCCTGGCTGCCGGCGTTCTGTACCCTGGTCCTGCTGCTCGGCCTGAACCTGCTGGCAGTGCGGATCTTCGGCGAGGTGGAGTTCTGGTTCGCGATCGTCAAGATCGTCGCCATCGTCGCCCTGATCCTCACCGCCCTGGTGATGATCGCCACCGGGTTCACCTCGCCCAACAGCGTGCAGGCCTCGCTCGGGCACATGGTCGCCCCGGGCGCGATCTTTCCCCACGGGCTGAGCGGTTTCTTCGCCGGCTTCCAGATCGCCGTGTTCTCCTTCGCCGGCACCGAGCTGATCGGCACCACCGCCGCCGAGGCGAAGAACCCCGAGCGCACCCTGCCCAAGGCGATCAACACCATTCCGGCGCGGATCCTGCTGTTCTACGTCCTCGCCCTGGTGTGCATCATCAGCGTGGTGTCCTGGGCCGAGGTGCCGGCCAACCGCAGCCCGTTCGTCGAACTGTTCCTGCTCGCCGGCTTCCCCGCCGCCGCCGGGATGATCAACTTCGTGGTGCTGACCTCGGCGGCGTCCTCGGCCAACAGCGGCGTGTATTCCGGCTGTCGCATGCTCTTCGGCCTGGCCGAGCGGGGCAACGCCCCGGCGCTGTTCGGCCGCCTCTCGCGCCTCAGCGTGCCGGCCTACAGCCTGCTGTTCTCGGGGATCTGCATGCTGGTCGGGCTGGCCCTGCTGTTCGTGATTCCCGAGGTGATGACGGTGTTCACCCTGATCTCCACGGTGTCGGCGGTGCTGGTGATCTTCACCTGGTCGATGATCCTCGCCGCCTATATCGCCTATCGCCGGGCCAATCCGGCGGCGCACCAGGGTTCCAGCTTCAGGATGCCGGGCGGCGTGCCCATGGCCGTGGCGACCCTGGCCTTCCTGCTGTTCGTGCTGTCCCTGCTGGCGCTGCAGGCCGATACCCGCGCGGCCCTGCTGGCCATGCCGTTCTGGTTCGTGTTCCTGCTGCTGATGTATCGCCGGCGCGGCAGCCGGGCTGCCGTCAGCGCGGTGAACAACGCCTGATCCCACCTGCGACATTTCGCCCGGGTCACAGGACGTGACCCGTGGGTCATCCGTGGTTGTCTCCCCTCTACACAACAATCACAACACCACGGCTGACCCATGCACCCCGAACGCACCGCCTTGCACAACGAGCTGCACGCCCGCCCGTCGCTGTACTTCGACGCCCCCGCGCATGTCTTCCATCTCGCCTTCATCGGTGGCCAGCAGCAGTGCGACGCCCTGCTCCGGCGCTGCTGCCCGCAGGCCGACACCGCCGCGGTGCAGGGCATCACCCGCTTCGACGGCTGCCCGTTCAAGTGGGAGCGGCACTCCGAGTTCTTCACCCTGACCCTGGTCCGCCCCAGCGCCACCACCACGCCGGACTGGAGCGAACTGCCGGGCGCCCTGGCCGAGGCCATCGCGCCGTACCGCGAGCGGATCATCGATGCCATGCAGGTGCTGGTGCGCGAGGAAAGCGGCCTGCAGCTGGCCCGCTATGGCTTCAAGGACCCCAGCGGCTCCAGCGTGGGCGGCGGCGATGCCGTGGTGTGGAGCGATTTCCGCCTCGATGAACAGGGCAACAACCGCCTGCTGTTCGTCAACCGCCGGCTGAATGCCTACCGCCTCGGCCGCATGATCCGCCGCCTGCTGGAGATCGAGACCTACCGCATGATGGCCTCGCTGGCGCTGAGCACGGCGAAGACCCTGGCGCCGCAGCTGGATGGCTTCGACCGCAGCCTGGTCAACCTGTCCGAGCGCAACGCCGGCGCCAGCGGCGTGCAGGCCAAGGTGCTGCTGGAGGACATCGCCGAGCTGTCGCGCCAGGTGGTGGCCAGCACGGTGAAGAGCCGGCATCGCTTCAGTGCGACCCAGGCCTATGCGCAACTGGTGTTCGAGCGCCTGGCGGAGCTGCGCGAGGGCCACGTCGACGACTGCCAGCGCCTCGGGGTGTTCATCGAGCGCCGGTTCAAGCCAACGGTGCGTTATTGCGCGGCGACGGAGCAGCGCCTGGAGCACCTGGCCAAGGGCGTGGCCAACCTCGGCGACCTGTTGCAGGCGCGGGTCCAGGTGGAGATGGAGGAGCAGAACGCGGAGATCCTGCGCAGCCTGAATGCCCGGGCGGAGTCGCAGATCAAGATCCAGCGGGCGGTGGAAGGCCTGTCGATCATCGCCATCACCTATTACCTGCTGAGCCTGTTCAAGCTGTTGTATGCGGGGCTGGACACCCTGGGGGCACATATCGCGCCGCGGGATGCCCTGGTCGGGCTGGCGCCGGTGGTGGGGCTGATCCTGGGGGTGATCCTGCTGCGGATCAGGAAGGCCAAGCAGCATTGAGATGTCAGGGCTGCAGGAAAACCCTGTGGGAGCTGGCTTGCCAGCTCCCACAGGGTGGCGTCTAGACGATCAGGCGGCCTGCTTCAGCGCCCGCTGATGCACGATCACACCGATCAGCGCGACGACGATCGCCGCGGCACCGGTGGAGATCACCAGCACCTGGTACTCCTCGACGAAGGCCATGGTCACCAGGCAGCCGACGATGAAGACGATGCTCAGGTAGGTCAGCCACGGGAACAGCCACATCTTCAGGCGGATCTGCTTGCCTTCGGCCTCCAGCTTGCGGCGCATCTTCAGCTGCGAGCAGGCGATCACCAGGTACACCAGCATGGCGATCATGCCGGTGGTGTTCATCAGGGTGTCCAGCACGTCCTTCGGACGCAGGGCCTCGTTGAAGTTGATCAGCGCGCAGAAGATCGCGATGGCGCAGGAGCCGATGATGGCGAACACCGGTACGCCGGTGCCGGCACGGGTCATCTTGAAGATCTTCGGCGCATCGCCACGGGTGGCCAGGGAGAACAGCATGCGCGACGCGGTGTAGTGCGCCGAGATCAGGCAGCTGCTGACCGAGGTCAGCACGACGAAGTTCATCACGAACTCGGCGCCCGGGATGCCCAGCAGTTCCAGGGTACGACGGTACGAGCCGTAGCCCGAGGTGCCCATCAGCGGGTCGTTCCACGGCACCAGGCAGACGATCAGGAAGATCGAGCCGATGTAGAACAGGCAGACGCGCCAGACCACCGAGTTGGTCGCCTTGACGATCTGGCCGGCCGGGTCCTTGGACTCGGAAGCGGCGATGGTGACGATTTCCGCACCGAGGAAGGCGAACATCGCGCCGAGCATCGCCACCACCACCGACTCGATGCCGTTGGGCATGAAGCCGCCGTGGGCGGTCAGGTTGGCCATGCCGCTGACCTCACCGGTCGGCCACAGGTTCATCACCGCAGCCGTGCACACCACCAGGAAGCAGACGATCGCCACCACCTTGATCAGGGCGAACCAGAACTCGAACTCGCCGTAGTGCTTGACGTTGAAGAAGTTCACGCAGATCAGCGCCAGGGTCGCGATCAGCACGAAGGCGTTGATGCTCACCGAGGGGAACCAGCCGTGCAGGATCTTGCCGGCGACATACGCTTCCCAGGCCATCAGGATCACCCAGTAGCCCCAGTACAGCCAGCCGATGGTGAAACCGGCCCAGCGGCCGATGGCGCGCTCGGCGTAGGTGGAGAAGGAACCGGTGTCCGGCGAGGAGGTCGCCATTTCACCGAGCATGCGCATGATCAGCACCACCAGGATGCCACCGGCCAGGTAGGCCAGTACCGCCGCAGGACCAGCGCTGTGGATCACGCTGCCGGAACCGACGAACAGCGCGCCGCCGATGACCCCGGCGATCGACATCATGGTCAGGTGGCGTGATTTGAGCGAAGCCGCCAGCTTGCTCTCGTGCTCCGACTTCGCTGGCGAAGTCGATGTGGATGTTGCGTCCATCAGTGGTCTACCCCGTGTTCTTTTTATCCAAGGAAACTCGACAGGGGCGCGACATGACGTCGCGCCCCCTGTTGCATCAGCTGCTCTGATTCGACGTGCGCACCCCCGCCCCGACCGACGAACGGTCGAGTACCGGGCAGGGTGTCGCGCTCAGGCTCGTCCGCTAAGCCTGAAAAGTACTGCGAGGAAGCCGCAGACAGCGCGGGTGGGCGCCGCCTCAGCGGGTGAGACGCGAGGCAGGGCCCCGCGTCAGGCGTTCATGGTTCGACGAGCGGTTGTTCATGAAGCTTCACGGCTTTGATCTAGCGGTAACTGATACCTAATGTAAAAATGTATGGCCTCAAGAGCCATGCACAGTGCCGACTAATCTTCACTGCACTGTACAGGCCGCCGATGCAACACAGCGCAGGCGCGGCCGGCGTTACGCTCACCCAAGGCACAGCTTTTCCATGTTCGAACTACGCCCCGACGCCTCGCCCCCGCTGGTGAACCAGATCATCAACGGCCTGCGCGACGCGATCGAGAACCAGACCCTCAAGCCCGGCGCCAAGGTGCCGTCGATCCGTGCGTTCGCCGCGACCTACTCGGTCAGCACCTTCACCGTGGTCGAGGCCTATGACCGCCTGGTGGCCCAGGGCTTGCTGGTCAGCCGCGGCACCGCCGGCTTCTTCGTCAACCGCGCCGCCGGCGACCTGCTCGACGTGCAGGCCAGCGAGCCGGGCCTGGCCAAGCCGGCGTTCAACTCCGAGTGGTACCTGCAGCAGATCTTCGAAAGCCGGCAACTGGCATTCAAGCCCGGTTGCGGCTGGCTGCCCAATGACTGGATGTTCGAGGACGGCCTGCGCCGCGGCTTGCGCCAGGTCGCCAGCAGCGTGCTGGAGCTCAGTGGCTACGGCGACCCCATGGGCCTGGCCGAACTGCGCAGCCTGACCGCGCAGAACCTGCAGCAGGACCTGCGCATCGTCGTCCCGTCGAACCAGCTGATGCTCACCCACGGCGCCAGCCAGGCCCTGGACCTGGCGGTGCGCACCCTGGTGCGGCCTGGCGACGTGGTGCTGGTGGACGATCCCGGCTACCCCAACCTGATGAGCATCCTGCGCTTCCAGGGCGCGACCCTGATCGGCGTGCCCCGCACCCCCAACGGCTACGACCTGGACCACCTCGAACGGCTGCTGGCGGAGCATCGCCCGACGGTGTTCTTCACCCAGCCGCACCTGCACAGCCCGACCTGCACGCGCACGCCGCTGGTGCAGTTGCACCGTCTCCTGCAACTGGCGGCGCAGCACGGCTTCCGCCTGGTGGAGAACAACCTCTACGCCGACATGATCGAGGAGCCCCTGCCCTGCCTGACCAGCCTCGACCACCTGCAGCAGGTGGTCTATGTCGGCAGCTACTCGAAGAGCATCTCGCCCAACGTGCGGGTCGGCTACATGCTGGCCAACCCGGAGCTGATGCAGCAGTTGCTGCAGTTGAAGATGCGTTCGGGCCTGACCACCTCGCAGGTGATGGAGCGGGTGGTGTATGCCGCGATCACCGACGGGCGCTGGCGCAAGCACCTCAAGCGCCTGCGCCAGCGCCTGGCCGAGGCGCACCAGGAGGTCAGCCGGCAACTGGCGCGGCTGGGCTTCGAGCGCTTCATCGACAGCGACGAGGGCATGTACATCTGGACCCGCCACCCGGCCATCGCCGACAGCGCGGCGCTGCTGGACGACGCCCTGGACCAGGGCATCATGCTCGGCCCCGGGCAGTTGTTCATGGTGGACTCCCAGGCCACCGGCTGGATGCGTTTCAACGTGGCGTTCAGCACCGATCCGGCGTTGTGGGAGCAACTGGAGAAGCTGCTGGTCAAGCACGTGCGGGCAGGAAAGGACCGCTGACCCCGCCCGGTTTTCTGTCGCTCGGGGCAGAAAAAGGTCGAATGTCCGCGCTTGCCGTACCGCGCTAGGATCAACCGACCAAAAAGAAATGCAGAGGCCGGTTTCATGACAAGCGCGACGTTCAAGGATCATTTCTCCAGTGGCTCTGCCGGCTACGCGGCCTACCGACCGAGCTACCCCCTGGAACTGATCGACGAGTTGACCAGCATCAGCCCCGGCACCGGCCGTGTCCTGGATTGCGGCTGCGGCACCGGGCAACTGTCGGTGCTGCTGGCCGAGCGCTTCGACGAAGTGATCGCCACCGACGCCAGCGCGGCGCAGATCGCCGCCGCCGAACCCCGCGAAGGCGTGCTCTACCGCACGGCCCTGGCCGAGGACAGCGGCCTGCAAGACAACAGCGTCGACCTGATCACCGTGGCCCAGGCCGCGCACTGGCTGGACCTCGACGCGTTCTACGCCGAGGCCCGGCGCATCGCCCGGCCGCAGGCGGCCATCGCCCTGATCACCTACGGCGTGCTGCACCTGGAAGGCGAGCTGGATCGCCACCTGCAGCAGTTCTACCACCAGGCCATCGCCGCCTGGTGGCCGCCGGAGCGCCGCCATGTCGAGACCGGCTACCGCGACCTGCCCTTCCCCTTCGCGGAAATACAGGTGCCGCCGCAGGTCATCGAGATGCGCTGGACCCTGGCGCAACTGGTCGGCTACCTGAACACCTGGTCGGCGGTGAAGGCGGCGCAGCAAGCCCTGGGGAGCAACCCGGTGGACGCCCTGGCCCAGGCGCTGGGGGAAGAATGGGGCGACCCGGCGACCCGACGGCTGATCACCTGGCCGCTGACCCTCCGCGCCGGGCGGATTCGCGACTGAGCCGATCGCGCCGTCAGTACCGGCGTCATCGCTGCGGTTCGGCGCCCCGACAAGCCAGCCCCCACAGGGTCGGCGTCGTTCCCGGATTTACTGGCTGGCGCACGTCCTGTGGGAGCCGGTCTTGCCGGCGATGAGGCCAGTGGCAACGACGCCGCGCCAAGCCCCTGAAAAAGCCGCTCCCGCCATGGAACCATTTGCCCGGCGCAATGATCGGAGTTCCATTCCCCCAGATACTGGCAATCCGCCCAACACTTTCCCAGGGGCAGTGCTACTGTCCAGAAGCCGGCAACTCCATAGAACCGGCCCCATTTCCAGGAGCGACAATCCATGGCAGCACTCAACTCCAGCACGCTCGAAGCGATCCAGGTCCAGCGCAAGCAACTGCTCGACGAATGGAGCCGCGACCTCGAGGCCAGCGGTGCCACGCGCAATATCAGGGAGCAGGACCTGCAGCAGCAGACCAACGACTTCCTGCACCTGCTGATCGCCGGCCTGGAAAACGAAGCCGGGGGCAACATCGGTGCCGGTGGCTGGGACGACGCCCGCCAGTTCCTGGAAAAGCTCTCGCAGAGCCGCGCCCTGCTCGGCCACGACTCGCACCAGACCGCCAACTTCATCTTCGCCCTCAAGGGCCCGCTGTTCTCCCTGCTGCAAGGTCACTACCGCGACCAGCCGGCGCAACTGGCCGAACAGCTCTGGGAAATCTCCGAACTGCTCGATGCCCTCGGCATGCACACCATCCGCACCTACCAGAAATCCCGCGAGGCCGTGATCAAGCGCCAGCAGGAAGAACTGCTGGAACTGTCGACCCCGGTGGTCAAGCTGTGGGACGGCATCCTCGCCCTGCCGATGATCGGTACCCTCGACTCGCAGCGCACCCAGGTGGTGATGGAGTCGCTGCTGCAGCGCATCGTCGACAACGGTGCGGAAATCGCCATCATCGACATCACCGGCGTGCCCACCGTCGACACCCTGGTGGCCCAGCACCTGCTCAAGACCGTCACCGCCATCCGCCTGATGGGCGCCGACTGCATCATCAGCGGCGTGCGCCCGCAGATCGCCCAGACCATCGTCCACCTCGGCCTCGACCTGCAGGGCGTGACCACCAAGGCCAACCTCGCCGACGCGCTGAAACTCGCCCTGACGCGGATCGGCGTCAGCCTGGTCAAGTCGGTGTGAAGCCATGGAACGCATCCCGATCCTGCAAATGGGCGACTACCTGCTGGTGACCATCCAGGTCGACATGCATGACCAGCTCGCCCTGACCCTCCAGGAAGACCTCGCCGAACGCATCAGCCGTACCTCCGCCAAGGGCGTGCTGATCGACATCTCGGCACTGGACATGGTCGACTCCTTCATCGGCCGGATGATCGGCACCATTTCCGGGCTGTCGCGGATCATGGACGCGCAGACCGTGCTGGTGGGCATGCAGCCCTCGGTGGCGATCACCCTGGTGGAACTGGGCCTGACCCTGCCGGGGGTCAGCACGGCACTCAATGTCGAGCGCGGCATGCAGAAGCTCCGTGCTCAGGTGGAGGGCGCATGAACCTGCGCAGCAGCGGTACCCAACCGGTACGCCTGGAACAGGACGTGGTCCTGGCCCGGCAGACCGCGCGCAAGCTCGCCACCGACTGCGGCATGCGCCTGATCGACCAGACCAAGCTGGTCACCGCGGTCAGCGAGCTGGCACGCAACACCGTGGTCTACGGCGGCGGCGGCGACATGGACTGGCAGGTGCTGGAGGACATCGGCCGGGTCGGCCTGCGCCTGAGCTTTCGCGACCAGGGCCCTGGCATCCCCGACATCAAGCTGGCCCTGACCGACGGCTGGACCTCCGGCGGCGGCCTCGGCCTCGGTCTCACCGGAGCCCGCCGCCTGGTGGACGAGTTCGACCTGCAGACCACGCCTGGCGAGGGCACCTGCGTGACGATCACCCGATGGACCTGAGCGTGAGCGGGTCGCCCACCCAGGTGCTGGCGATCGAAGAGGCTTCGCAGATCGGCCACGCTCGCCGCACCGCGCAGAAACTCGCCCAGCAGCAGGGTTTCAACGAGACCGATGCCGGACGGGTGGCGCTGGTCACCACCGAGCTTGCCAGCAATATCCTCAAGCACGCCGGCCGCGGCGAAATGCACCTGCGCGTGCTGCCACGGCCCGGCCGGGCCGGCATCGAGGTACTGGCGGTGGACCGCGCCGGTGGCTTCGACGCCCTCACCTGCCTGGCCGACGGCTACTCCACCGGTGGCACCCAGGGCATCGGCCTGGGCGCGGTGGCGCGCCAGGCGGATGTCTTCGACCTGCACGCCGACGAACGTGGCACGGTCCTGCTGGCACGCTTCCAGGCCAGTGGCGATCGCGCCCCAGACCTGCGTTTCGGGGTCAGCCAGCATGCCCTGCACGACGACCCGCACTGTGGCGACAGCTGGGCCCTGGCGGTTCGCCCCGGTGGCCTCAGCGCCATGCTGGTGGACGGCCTGGGCCACGGCGAGGAAGCCGAACAGGCCGCCTTCTGCGGCCGCGCCGCCTTCTGCGCCGAACCATTCAACGCGCCGCACCTGCTGATGGAGGACATGCACCAGGCAATGAAGAACAGCCGTGGCGGCGCCGTGGCCATCGCCCGCTTCGACGCCCGGCGCGACAGCCTCGACTTCGCCGGCATCGGTAATGTCAGCGCCTGCCTGGTGACCCCGGAGAAAACCCGCGGCCTGGCCTCCCACCCCGGTATCGTCGGCGCGCAGTACCGGAAGATCCAGACCTTCGACTATGCTCCCGTGAACGCCAACCTGTTGATCCTGCACAGCGACGGCCTGCAGTCGCGCTGGAACCTGCGCGACTACCCCGGCCTGGTGCAGCGCCACCCTGCGGTGATCGCCAGCGTGCTGCACCGCGACTTCAGCCGCGGCCGCGACGACGTGACCGTTCTGGTGGCCGCCCTGGAGACCCGCGATGACTGACCTGTCCACCCTCACCGCCGAACAGCGCAGCCTGTTCGAGCGCCTGAGCGGCGAAAACGACGCCCTGCGCGCCGAACTGGATGAGACCAACCAGGGCGTGCTGGCGCTGTACTCGGAGCTGGACACCCAGGCCGAACAGCTGCGCCAGGCCTCGGACCTGAAAAGCCGCTTCCTGTCCTACATGAGCCACGAGTTCCGTACCCCGCTGGGCTCGATCCTGAGCATCACCAGCCTGCTCGCCGACGAACTGGACGGCCCGCTCAGCGCCGAGCAGCACAAGCAGGTGGCGTTCGTCAGCAACGCCACCCGCGAGCTCAGCGACATGGTCGACGACCTCCTCGACCTGGCCAAGATCGAAGCCGGACGGATCACCATCTCCCCCGGCTGGTTCGACATGCTCGACCTGTTCGCCGCCCTGCGCGGCATGTTCCGGCCGATCGTCAACAGCACCGACGTCGACCTGATCTTCGAGGAACCGACCGGCCTGCCACGGCTCTACACCGACGACAAGAAGCTGGCGCAGATCCTGCGCAACTTCATTTCCAACTCGCTGAAGTTCACCACCGCCGGCGAAGTACGGGTTTCGGCCAGCCTCGAAGGCAGCGACCGCGTCCGCTTCGCGGTCAGCGACACCGGCATCGGCATCGCCCCGGAGCTGCACGGCGCGCTGTTCGAGGACTTCTCCCAGGTCGACTCGCCGCTGCAGAAGCGCCTGCGCGGCACCGGGCTCGGCCTGTCGCTGTGCAAGCGCTTCGCCGCACTGCTCGGCGGCGAGGTCGGGGTGTGCAGCGAACCGGGCATCGGCTCGACCTTCTACGTCATCATCCCGCTGGCCGTGGCCACGGAGGCTGTCGATGAACCGTGACCTGCAACTGCTGATCGTCGACGACAACGTCGCCACCCGCTACGCCCTGAGCCGTCGCCTCGACCGCCACGGCTACCACGTGCTGGAGGCCGGCACCGGTGGCGAGGGCCTGGCGCTGATCGAGCTGGAGCACATCGACGCGCTGATCCTCGACGTCAACCTGCCGGACATGAGCGGCTTCGATATCGTCCGCAAGCTGCGCGCCGACCCGCGCACCGCGCTGCTGCCGGTGATCCACGTGTCGGCGGCGTCGATCCAGACCGGCGACATCATCACCGGCCTGGATGCCGGCGCCGACGCCTACCTGATCCACCCCATCGACCCGGACGTGCTGCTGGCGACCCTGCGCACCCTGCTGCGGGTGCGCGACGCCGAAGACGCCCTGCGTGACAGCGAGGCGCGCTTTCGCGAGATCTTCACCACGGTGTCCGCGCCCCTCGCCGTGCTCGACGCCAACCTGGGCATCCACGAGTGCAACCAGGCCTTCGCCCAGTTGCTCGAAGGCAGCGGCGACCCACACAGCGTGCAGCAGTGCCTGGCAGACAACGACGCGGCGGTGATCAGCGAGCTGCGCCTGCGCCTGGCCGACGGCGAGCGCTGGCGCGGCACGCTGAACATGCGGGTCAAGGGCGAGCGGCGCGAGACCGAGTGGCGGATTTCGCCGTACCGCACGCCGGGGTCGAGCCTGGTGTTCGTCGAGGACGTCACCGAGCACCGCCACCGCGAACGCTCGCACCAGGCGCAACTGGACGACGCCAACACCCAGCTGGCCAAGGAAGTGGCCGACCATGCGCGGACCGAGGCGCAGTTGCTCCAGGCGCAGAAGATGGATGCCCTGGGCAAGCTCACCGGCGGCATCGCCCACGACTTCAACAATCTGCTCACCGGCATCATCACCAGCCTCGAACTGATCCGCAAACAGGCCGACGGCCAGTCCTCCGGCAAGCTCCAGCTGTACGCCGACGCCGCGCTCAGCTCGGCCACCAGCGCCGCCTCGCTGACCCACCGCCTGCTCGCCTTCGCCCGCCAGCAGCCGCTGGACACCCGGCCGGTGGACGTCAACGAACAGGTGCGTTCGCTGGAAGAGCTGCTGACCCGGACCATCGGCGAACGCATCGTGCTCAGGCTGGAGCTGACCAACCAGCCGGCCATCGCCCTGGTGGACCCGGTGCAACTGGAAAGCGCCGTGCTCAACCTGGCGATCAACGCCCGCGATGCCCTGCCCCAAGGCGGGCATATCTGGATCAGCACCTACGCCGCGCAATCCCGCGGCAACCCGAAACTGCAGGACGGCGCCTATGTCTCGCTGTCGGTGCGCGACGACGGCATCGGCATCGAGCACAGCGTGATCGACAAGGTCTTCGAGCCGTTCTTCACCACCAAGCCGCTGGGCCAGGGCACCGGCCTGGGCCTGTCGACCATCTACGGTTTCGCCCGCCAGTCCGGTGGCGACGCGCACATTCGCAGCGTGGTCGGCCGCGGTACCGAGGTGACCCTGGTGCTGCCTGCCGGTGGCGATGTCGCGGCCCTGCCACCCGCCCCCCGTGGCAGCGTCGATCCCCAGGGCCAGGGCGAGCACATCCTGATCGTCGAGGACATGGCCTCGGTGCGCCTGTTCGTCAGCGAAGTGCTGCTGGACGCCGGCTACCGCTGCACCACCGTGGAAAACATCGAGCAGGCCCTGGAGCATCTGCAGCAGGACGGCTCCATCGACCTGCTGCTCACCGACGTCGGCCTGCCGCGCATGAGCGGCCGCGAGCTGGCGGATGTCGCCCGCGGCTGGCGGGCCGAGCTGCCGGTGCTGTTCATGACCGGCTACGCGCAGACCGCGCTGAACCGCCAGGCGTTTCTTGCACCGGGGATGGACATGCTGTTCAAGCCGTTCCAGATCGGCGAGTTGCTGGAGAAGGTGCGCAGGGTGCTGGAAGCCGCCAGTTGAGCGGCAAAAAAGCCGTATTGCCTGCTCAGGACAATACGGCTTTTCGTCACGCGATAGCCAAGTCGCCAGTCACCCGGTAACCGTCCAGCGCATATCGGCTTTCAAGCTGTGCTGATCAACGACCGCCGGATGGGCATCGAGCGCTTTCAAAAGGCCTTGCAACTTCTTTTTCACCGCCGCCGGGTCAATCGCCCTGGGGCGAAGCCTGCTGTGCCTGGCGGGTTGCTCCAGATGCAGAACGATGCGCAGGCGTTTGTTCGCCAACACTTTTCGGGCAACGGCACGTGCCTCCCGGTCGGAGTGCTGAAACTTGGCGGAGACCAGGCCAGCAAGGGTATCGCGAACCTTCAGCGCGACTTCTTCTGCGAGGTCGATCGTCTTGGTCCTGACATGTGCACGGTAGTCCTTCACCTCGATCAGCCAACTGACTTCATCGTCTACACAGAGCAGATCCACTGCCTTGGTGCCGCCAAACGCACTGTTGAACTGCTGGCGATAGTGCGTCCAATCGTCATACTTGCTGGCCGTCAAGCCAGGTTCAAAGCTGAATGTCAAAAGTCCTTCTTCAAGCACCGTCATCTCAATCATCCAGCGCCATGAAACGATCGGACTGCTTCAACTCTTCGTCCAGGAGCACGAGTGTCTGCAGATCATCCGTCGAATTGCCCTGCTCGAGCTCGATGCCCTCTTCTCCGGCCTTGAGAGAGAAATAGCGCTGCTTCACCTTTTTGAATTCCGCCCGCTCCGAGAGCATTTCAAGCTCGCGCAACAGGAACAGCGAATGGCTGGCCACGAATACCTGGATGCCTTGCTGGCAAAGGCTCAGGATGCACTCGGCGATAACCTTGATCAGCTTGGGGTTGAGATTGGTTTCAGGCTCGTCCCAGAACAGATACCCCTGTTCCAGAAGTACCCCGGTACTGATCAACCGCGCAAGCATGGCAACCTTGCGCAGGCCCTCGGCGACCAGTGGCATCTCCATCCTGCCTTCGCCCAGCACCTGCAGATAGAAACGGCCGTTAGCGGGATCGACGATGACCTTGCCGCCCATGATCTCTTCCAGCGGCTTCAACAACGCGGCCACCTTTTTTTCCCGCGGTCCTTTCAGCGTCGGGCTCCCCAGCAGGGACACCGTATCGCGCCAGCTTTCCTCGAACTCCAGGTGGTAGTTGTCGTACAGCGGCAAGAACCAGGGGCAGAGCGTCACCAGTTCTCGGGTAGGCAAATAGACCGGGGACTTTTCCAGACTGGCTTGCGGGTGCACATCGATCTGCACGGAACTGCTGGACTGGCTGGAAAAACTGATCGCCAGATTCTCACTGGCTTCGTGCATGACCAGCGCGATCTCGCACTTGCCCTTGCCATGACGGCGCTTGGAAAGGCGTCCGAGCGTATCCGGCCGAAACACCCCCATGAGCTTGTCGGCGCAGTTCTTCTGCAAGACCGACTTGGTCATGCCCTTGGTATCCGCCTGGACTTTCAGAAGACTGTAGAGCAACTTCAGCAACTGGCTCTTGCCACAACCATTCTCGCCCACGATCACATTCAGACCAGGGGCGAACTTGAATACTTCATTTGGCAGAGGGCCAAAGTTATTTATCTGAACATGTTTCAACATAACAAGGCCCTTGCAGTTTCCCTTGCTCATTTCGTCGCGACGACCTGAGCCGGCAACCTGTGAATTTCAACCTGCAGACAGTGCCTGATTGATGATTGCAGGCAGTCTTGAGCTGTCAAGACGAGCGCCTGTTTCGGCAACCCGCTGAAAGCCCGACATGGTACTTCAGCACAAAGATCCGCTGATACCCTGCTCCTACCTCCCGTCACTCATCCGGGCGCAGGCCTGACTCGTCGAGCAACCACCCCCTGAACGCCTCCAGCGCCGGCAGCGCGCGGTTGCGCGGCGGGTACACCAGGTAGTAGTTGCGGGCACTGGCGTAGGGCAGCACCGGGCTGACCAGCGTGCCCTCGGCGAGCTCGTCGGTGATGAGGATGCGCGGCACCAGGCCGATGCCGATGTCCGCCCGCACCGCCTGGATCAGGTGCGAGGTCAGCTCGAAGCTCGGTCCCAGGCGCATCGACTGGTGCGTCAGGCCATGGTGGGAGAACCAGTCGCCCCAGGCATTGGCGTTGTTGGCCACGCTGAGCAGCGGCTGGCGGGCGATGTCCTGTGCCGTCCAGGCCTGCCGCGAGGCCGCCAGCGCCGGCGACAGGATCACCACCAGTTCCTCGGCATGCAGGCAGTGGCAGACCAGGCCCGGCTGCTCGCCGCTCGCCACGACGATGGCGGCGTCGATGCCGCTGGCGGCGAAGTCCACCGGTTCGATCCGCGAGTTGATGTGCACCAGCACCTCGGGATGGCGCCGGTAGAACGCGTGCAGGCGCGGCAGCAGCCATTTCGAGCCGAAGGTCGGCAAGGTCGCCAGGCGCAGGCTGCCACCGTCGCCATGGTGGGCGATGGCGTGCAGGGTGGCGCTGCGGATCCGTCCCAGCGCCTCGCTGATCTCGCGCTGGTACAGGCGCCCGACCTCGGTGAGCTTGACCGTGCGCCCCTCGCGGCGAAACAGGATCACCCCCAGTTGCTGCTCCAGGGTCTGCACCTGGCGGCTCACCGCACTCTGGGTCAGGGCCAGTTCCTCGGCGGCGCGGGTGTAGCTTTCATGCCGGGCGGCAGCCTCGAACGCCAGGAGCAGCGACATGGACGGGGTCAGGTTGCGGTAATTCATTCATAAAACTCATCAAAGGCTGCGCGATTATCCGTTTGTGTCTGGCGCGGCACTGCGGAATCATTGGCATCATCCACCATCTGGCCCAAGGATGACCATACATCCAGGTCAAGTATTCATGATTAGCCGCCCTTACGACGAGGCCATCCACCGATGATCGCCCAACTCCCGGTCAGCGCCCCAGCCGCCGACTACACCGCCTTCCTCGATGCCCTGCGTGCCGCCGGCTTCCGTGGCCAGTTCAGTGCCGACTACGGGACCCGCACGGTGCTCGCCACCGACAACTCGATCTACCAGCGCCTGCCCCAGGCCGCGGTCTTCCCGCTGGACGCCGACGACGTGGCGAAAGTCGCCACGCTGATGGCCGAGCCGCGTTTCCGCCAGATCAAGCTGACCCCGCGCGGCGGCGGCACCGGCACCAACGGCCAGTCGCTGACCGACGGCATCGTCGTCGACCTGTCGCGGCACATGAACCGGATCCTCGAGATCAATGTCGAGGAGCGCTGGGTACGGGTCCAGGCCGGGGTGGTCAAGGACCAGCTCAACGCCGCGCTGAAGCCCCACGGGCTGTTCTTCGCCCCGGAACTGTCGACCTCCAACCGCGCCACCGTCGGCGGCATGATCAACACCGACGCCAGCGGCCAGGGCAGCTGCACCTACGGCAAGACCCGCGACCACGTGCTGGAGCTGCACAGCGTGCTGCTCGGCGGCGAACACCTGCACAGCCTGCCGGTGGATGACGCCACCCTCGACGCCGCCTGCGCCCTGCCCGGCCGGGTCGGCGCGGTGTACCGCATGGCCCGGGAGATCCAGGAAACCCAGGGCGAGCTGATCGAAAGCACCTTCCCCAAGCTCAACCGCTGCCTGACCGGCTACGACCTGGCGCACCTGCGCGACGATGCCGGCCGCTTCAACCTCAACAGCGTGCTGTGCGGCGCCGAGGGGTCGCTGGGCTACGTGGTGGAAGCCAAGCTCAACGTCCTGCCGATCCCGAAATACGCGGTGCTGGTCAACGTCCGCTACAGCAGCTTCATGGACGCCCTGCGCGACGCCAATGCGCTGATGGCGCACAAGCCGCTGTCGATCGAGACGGTGGACTCGCGGGTGCTGATGCTGGCGATGCAGGACATCGTCTGGCACAGCGTCGCCGAATACTTCCCGGCCGACCCGGCCAGGCCGACCCTGGGCATCAACCTGGTGGAGTTCTGCGGCGATGAGCCGGACGAGGTCAACGCCCGGGTCGCGGCGTTCATCCAGCACCTGCAGCAGGACACCAGCGTCGAGCGCCTGGGCCATACCCTGGCCGAGGGCGCGGCGGCGGTGACCCGGGTCTACACCATGCGCAAGCGCTCGGTAGGCCTGCTCGGCAACGTCGAGGGCGAGGTGCGGCCGCAGCCGTTCGTGGAAGACACCGCGGTGCCGCCGGAGCGCCTGGCCGACTACATCGCCGAGTTCCGCGCCCTGCTCGACGGCCATGGCCTGACCTACGGCATGTTCGGCCACGTCGACGCCGGCGTGCTCCACGTGCGTCCGGCCCTGGACATGAAGGACCCGGCCCAGGCCGCCCTGGTCAAGCCGATCTCCGATGCCGTCGCCGCCCTCACCCAGCGCTACGGCGGTCTGCTCTGGGGCGAGCACGGCAAGGGCCTGCGCTCGGAATACGTGCCGGACTACTTCGGCCCCCTGTACCCGGCGCTGCAGCGCCTGAAAGGCGCGTTCGACCCGCACAACCAGCTCAACCCGGGCAAGATCTGCACCCCGCCGGACAGCGCCGAAGGCCTGATCAAGGTCAACGAGGCGCCGCTGCGCGGCGAGCACGACCGGCAGATCGACGAGCGCGTGTGGCAGAGCTTCGGCAGCGCGGTGCACTGCAACGGCAACGGCGCCTGCTACAACTACGACCCCGACGACGCCATGTGCCCGTCCTGGAAGGCCACGCGCCAGCGCCAGCACTCGCCCAAGGGCCGTGCCTCGCTGATCCGCGAATGGTTGCGCCTGCAGGGTGCGGCGAACGTCGACGTGCTCAAGCCCAGCGCCACCTCCTGGCTCAAGGGCCTGCCGCAGCGCCTGCGCAACGTGCGCGCGCAGCAGCAGGGCCAGGCCGACTTCTCCCATGAGGTCTACGACGCCATGGCCGGCTGCCTGGCGTGCAAGTCCTGCGCCGGGCAGTGCCCGATCAAGGTCAACGTGCCGGACTTCCGCTCGCGCTTCCTCGAGCTGTACCACAACCGCTACCAGCGGCCGCTGCGCGACTACCTGATCGGTTCACTGGAATTCACCATCCCGTACCTGGCCCATGCGCCGGCGCTGTACAACGCGGTGATGGGTTCGAAATTCGTCGGCGGCCTGCTCGCCGAGCGCATCGGCATGGTCGACAGCCCGTTGATCAGCCGCTTCAACTTCCAGGCCGTGCTCAAGCGCTGCGGCGTGCGCGCGGCCAGCGTCCCGGCCCTGCGCGAGCTGACCCCGGCACAGCGCGAGCGCAGCATCGTGCTGGTCCAGGACGCCTTCACCCGCTACTTCGAGACGCCGCTGCTGGCGGCGTTCATCGACCTCGCCCACCGCCTCGGGCACAAGGTGTTCCTGGCGCCCTACAGTGCCAACGGCAAGCCGCTGCACGTGCAGGGCTTCCTCGGTGCGTTCGCCAAGGCGGCGATCCGCAACGGCAACCAGCTCAAGGCCCTGGCCGACTGCGGCGTGCCGCTGGTGGGCCTGGACCCGGCGATGACCCTGGTGTATCGCCAGGAGTACCAGAAGGTGCCGGGGCTGGAAGGCTCGCCGAAGGTGCTGCTGCCGCAGGAGTGGCTGATGGACGTGCTGCCGGAGCAGGTCGGTGGCAAGACCGCCAGCTTCCGCCTGATGGCGCACTGCACCGAGAAGACCAACGTGCCCGCCAGCACGAAACAGTGGGAGCAGGTGTTCGCGCGCCTGGGCCTGAAGCTGGCGACCGAGGCCACCGGGTGCTGCGGCATGTCCGGGACCTACGGGCACGAAGCGCGCAACCAGGAGACCTCGAAGGTGATCTTCGAGCAGTCCTGGGCGGGCAAGCTGGACAAGGACGGCGAACCGCTGGCCACCGGTTACTCGTGCCGCAGCCAGGTCAAGCGCATGGCGGACCGCAAGCTGCGGCATCCGCTGGAGGTGGTGTTGCAGTATGTGATTGGTTGATCAGCGAAGTCCTGCGCAGCGGCGCGCACGCTGCGCAGATTCGTCAATGGCTGGGGGACCTGGCCAGCCCACAAGGCTGCGCCTGCGGCACCACACGGATATCCACGCGCCGATTGGTCGCCCGCCCCGCCGCACTGTCATTGCTCGCCAGCGGCTGGCTGGCAGCGGCACCCTGCACGGCGAAGCAGCTGTCGGGCAGGTCGCCCATGCGCTGCAACCAGTCGCGCACCACCCCGGCCCGCTGGCGCGACAGGCGCAGGTTGTACGCCTCGTCACCACTGGCGTCGGCATGCCCGGTGATGACCACCAACCAGCCCGGCCGGGCCTTGATCTGCAGCAGCGCCGCGACCAGCGTGCGGCTGCTGTCCGGCACCAGTTCGACGCTGCCCGCCTGGAACAGCCCCAGGCCGCCCAGGTCGAGCGGCGCACGGGCTTCCCGTGCCGCCTGATCGGCCTGCCAGTGCGACCAGCCGGCCCAGGCCCCCAGCCCCAGCACCACGACAAGCCCCAGCATCCAGCCAAGGACACGTCCAGGTCGCCGCGGCGACGCCGGCACCCACAGCTGCGGCATCGGCGGTGGCGGCAAAGGGGGCAAGGCCGGCGGCGCCACGATCACCAACGGCACCACCAGGCCCGGCTCGCGCGGCACGCCGACCTGGGCCAGCCCGCTGCGTTCCAGGCGCAGCACCAGTCCCGCGACATGCTGCTGCAGCAACGCCAGGCTGGCCAGTGGCACGGACAGCTGCGCTGCCAGCAGCAGGCGCAGGTGCTCCAGGCGCGCCTGCAGTTGCCGCAGCCCCTCCAGGCTGGCCGGCAGGCCCGCCAGTCCACGCAACCAGGCCTGCAGGTGCCCGCACAACCAGTCGAGGATCTCCCGCCGCGTGCCGTCGCTGACCGGCCACACGCGCGGCCACTGCCCGAGCAGCGCCTCCAGCAGCACCAGGCCCTGGAGCAGACCGTCCAGGCCATGCCGATGCGCACGGGCCAGCACCAGCGCCACGGTGGATTGCAGGTCGGCGCCATTGCGCCGGAACAGCGCCGCGCAGCACTGCTCCACCCGCGCCCAGTCCAGGTCCGGACAGGCCGGGTGGTGCAGCTTCGCCAGTTCCGCGCACAGCACCTTGAATTCGTCGCAGGAGCGCGGGTCGCCCCCCACCTGCACGCGCAGATCGAACACGGCGGTCATCGAAGTTTCCTTGTCATCACGATCATGGGCTCGCCAGGTACTGCTGGCGCTTGAGGTGACGCACCAGCAGACGGCCTTCCGCGCCAAGGCGGGTGCCGAACGCCACGTGCTCGCCATCGATGAAGCGGGCGTGAAGCACGTATTCGAGGTAGCCCGGCCGCGACTGCGCGCCGATCTCCACCTGCAGGTCGGTGAGCCGTGGCTCGTAGGCCAGCACCGCGGCGGTCAGGGAATCGATCATCGAGCGCGCCGAACCGTTCAGGTCCTGCAGCACCCGACCCAGGTCCGGCAGGCCGTAGTCGGGAAGATGGGCCAGGGTGCCGGAACGGCTGTTGAGGATGCGCTGCAGGTTGTCCAGCACCGACAGCAGGTGCTGGTCGTCTTCGCAGACCTGGTCCAGGTCCAGCTCGCCGGTGAAGTTCTGCAGGAGGATCTCGTAGAGCGAGGGGCTGGCGTCGGTCATGCTTCACTCCGCCAGCGGCCGCAGGCTCAGGTGGTTGTCGCCCAGTTCCAGGGTGCGCGGCGCATCCGGGTCGAGATCGTCTCGCTCCAGGACCAGGCGCCAGGTGTTGGCCTGCGGCTCCGGGTGGCGGAACAGCGCGACCACCGCCACGTAGCGGGCGTCGCGGTGCAGCGCCTGGTTCAGGCGCACGCCCTGCTCCGGGTTGACCATAAGCGCGCGCTGCTCCAGCAGTTCGGCGCCGAGCACCTGGTCACCGTCGTCGAGCAGTTGCTGGTAGCCGGCCCGGTCCAGGCGCTTGCGCCCGCTCAACTGGTAGACCCGCACCAGGGTCGGCACCGACAGCGTGTTCATGTCCGCGAGGTCGGTGTTCAGCGCCGCGCGGCCGCTGATGTCCAGGTGCAGGGTCCTGACCTGCTTGTAGAACACCGCCCGGGCCGTGTCGCGGGTGCCGTCGCCGACGCTCTGCAGCAGCCCGCAACCGCCGAGCAGGGTGGTCAGCGCAAGCACGCCGGTGATGCTAGAAACGGTACGCCACATGTCTTGCCTCTCTGTCCCTTGGGTTGCTTTCCAGGCCCTGGTAACGGCCCAGGTTGATGGTGATGCGCCGCGGGCTGTCGCTGGCGTCATGGCCCAGCACCGCGGTCATGCCCAGCAGCGCGCGGCCACCGAGCCGAGCCGCGGGCAGGCTGCGCAGCGGCAACGACAGCTGCAGGCGCGCGGTGCAACGCCAGCCCAGGTAGACCCGCAGCAGTACCCGCAGGTCGTTGTGCAGGGTCGCGCCGGGCAGCCAGCCGCGCGCCTCGTCGGGGTCGTCGGTGGCCAGGGCCAGCAGCAGCTCGCTGTTGGCGTCGTGACCCAGCGGCCCCAGCGGCATGCCCTGGTCGAGCCGCACCGGACCGCCCGGGCCCAGGCGTCCGGGCCTGGCCAGCAGCACCTGGCGCGGCGCATGGGCGGTGACCCGCACCCGGGTGCGCGGCGCCAGCAGGCTGACCAGGGCGCCGATGCCCTCGGCATTGCGGGTCGGCAGGCGCATCACCCCGAGCAGGGCGAGGAAGCGCGACACCGGCGTGGCGATCCGCTCGGCGGTGCCGGGAATGCCCAGGCCGATCAGGCCCAGCAGGCACTGCGAGGTGGCATCGCCGCCGCCGCTCTCGAAGGTCGCCGGGTAGGAGTACTTGCGCCAGATCCGGTAGAACTGGGTGAACAGGCGGTGATTGAAGATATCGAGGAAGGCCTCCAGCGCCTCGTGCCCTTCACGGCGCTGGACGATGTCGTCGACATAGGCCGTGGGCAGCGGCGAGTCGATCCCGTACAGGCCCAGCAGGCGGGTACGCACCGTGGCCGGACCGTGCGGGGCGAACTCGATGCCGCGCAACTCGCCGGCGGGGAAGCCCATGCCGGGGTCGGGACGAAAGCGCACCGGATCGTCAGCCGGGCTGGCCGTGCTGCCCAGCGGCGGATGGCCCGGCAGGCCACGTTCGAGCAACTGGCAGAAGCGGAACAGGCCGGCCTCGGCGACCCGCCCTTGCAAGGCCTGCAACAGGCCGCTGGCGTTCAGCCGGGAATGCGCTGGCTGTGGTTCTCGTTCCATCGCAGGACCTTTCCGGTGGGTTGCTGGATCAGCGTGAGCTGGTTGAACAGGTGGATATCGGCGTACAGGGCGAAGAAGCGGTTGAGCATTTCGCCGAACAGGGCAATGTCGCCTTCCCCGCAGAAACCGTCGGCATCCACGGTGACCTCGATGTCCACGCCGCGCAGCAGAAAGCCCTTCTCGAAACGCTGGATCAGGTGGTGACGCACCTCGGCGATGGCCGCCAGGCGGCGTCGATTCAGCTCGCTCGCGCTCCAGTCGTAGAGGGCCAGGGTGCCGCGCAGCACTTCGGCGCTGTCGAGCATCGGCAGGAAGTTCGAGCCCAGGTGGCTGAGCACGCGCCAGTGGAAACGGTCGCGGTTGGGCGGGTAGCACGGCAGGGTCGGCGCGGTCAGGTTGCGCACGCGCAGTCCTTCGCCATGGCTGTCGCCCAGGCTGTCGAGCAGGGTGCTCTGCAGCGCCTTGCGCGGCAGCTGGCCGTTGGTGCCGACCAGGCCGAGGCTGAGCTGCTCGGTGTTGACCTGGTCCACCTGCTCGAAGGCTTCGCCGCCGAGGATCAGCCAGGTGTCGTGCAGGCCATTGGGCGCACGCTTGACCCGGGTGTGGAAATAGCGCTCCGGCGCCTCGTCGCGGAGCATGCCGCCCTTGTGGCGGAAACTGCTGAAGGGCACGTAGCTGCTGCTCGCGCCCTGCTTCGTCGTGCTCACCTCGGTCACCGCATAGATCTCGGTGTGGCCGTCCTGCAGGCGCAGGGGCCGCAGCAGGTAGTCCGATTGCAGCGGATCGAGGAGCAACGGGTCGGAGTCGAGGCGGAACAGGTTGATCACCGGCACCGCGTTGACGCGGATGTGCTCGGCCTGCGGGCTCAGCGAATGGGCCCAGGGCTCGTGCAGCACCACCTCCAGCTCGAACCAGGCGGTCTGCTCGGTGAACTGCAACTGCTCCAGGCCATGCAGGGTGACGAACATGAATTTCTCACGGAAGTTGAAGTACTCCAGCAGCAGTTGATAGCCGCTGAAGGCGCTGTCGCCCTTGGGCCACAGGCGGTCGCCGTCGGCGAAACCGGCGGGACTGAAATGCGCCGCCAGGCACCGCCGCTGATCCTGACCGGCGAGGCGCACGTGCAGTGCGGCGGCGCCAAGGGTCAGGGCCTGGTGCAAGGCACTGGCCATGGCCGGCTCGGCATTCAGGTACAGCTCCAGACGCTCCGGACCGGCGCCGGCGGCCATGGCGCTGCAGTCGAAACGCAGGCGCAGCAGGGTCTGGCCGTCGGCCTGGTAGCCGAGGCCGACGTCACTCACCGCCAGCGGCTGCAGGCGCAGGTCGCGGGTGGTGGTGTAGCTGCAACGGGTGCGCTGCGGGCCGATGGGCTGCGACAGCACCTCGAGGCCCCGCGCGATCAGCGTCTCCCGACTCTGCGTGCCCGCTGCGGGCTGCAGTTCGACGATCGCCAGTGACGGGATGGTCCGCAGGTAGTGGGGCCAGAGCAGGCTGACCAGGCCTTCGGTGAGTTCCGGCAGGTCGTCGTCGAGCTTCTCCCGCAGCCGCCCCATGAGGAAGGCGAAGCCCTCGAACAGGCGCTCGACGAAGGGATCGCGGGCTCCGGTCTTGTCCAGGTGCAGTTGCGCGGCACGATCCGGAAAGGCGTCGGCGAATTCCTTGCCGGCCTCGCGCAGGTAGCGCATCTCGGCATCGAAATAGCGCAGGGTCAGGTTGTCCATGCTCAAGAGAGAGTCCCGTTCAGTGAAGGTCAGCCGCAGAGCACCGCGGCACGTACCGGATCGATGGCCACCAGGGCCGCCAGGTGGGCGTCCATGCGCCGGGTCAGGTCTGCGCGATCGGCATCGCCGCGCTGCAGGCGGCCGCGCAGCAGTTTGAGCAGGCGCGCCTTGATCTCGAACTGCAGTTCCGGCTCCCAGGCACCGAGGCCGCGGCGCTCGCCGATGGCATCCAGCTCGCCCAGCAGGTGCAGGGCCAGGTCGCTCTTGCCGTACTGCTCGGCGAGGCGCGCCATCAGCAGGCGCAGCAGCCAGCGCTGGCGCCCCGCGCGCGGTTCCGGGCGCTGCGCCAGCCAGGCCAGGGCCTGCTCCACGCCGTGGCTGTCGGCCTGGGCCTGGGCTTCACTTTCGAGGACGAAGATGTCGTCCTGTACCACGGGCGGGGTGGCGTTGCTCGCGGGCAGCCAGTTCTGCTGCCGGTTGCCCTGGACATCACGGGCGATCCATTCGCGGGTGACATCGCCGGCCAGCGGCGAGCCGTCCCGCCAGCGCAGGGTTTCCAGCCCAGGCAGGCGTTCGAGGAACATGCCCAGGTCGCGCTGGATGACCTCGGCCCAACTGCGCTGCGGTTCCGCCAGCCTGCCCAGGGCCTGATGCAGGTACCAGTGCAGGTCCAGCCAGAAATGGTTCAGCCCTTCGGCGAAGGCCTGCTCCACCTGGAGCAGCAACGCCTCCCAGCGCTGTTGCGCGTGCAGGCGCTTGAGCTGGGTGACCAGCACGCTACGCGGTGGTTCCAGGTGGGTGAGCCCCTCGTCGTCATGGCTGGGCGGTTCATGCAGGGTGTCCCAGCGCAGGCTGCGCAGCAGGCGGTGGGCGGCGAGCCAGCCGTCCGGCTGCTCGCGCAGCCACGCCGCCAGCACCCGGCCGCGGTCCAGCAGGTCGCGGCCGGACGTCGGCACGGCGCCCTGCCCCTGCGCCACGGACGCCGCGGCCAACTGCGGCGCGGTGTTCTGCGGCACCACGGCCTCCACGCCACCGGATTGCGTCAGGCGTGCCGACAGCGCCGAATACAGCCCGCCCAGTGCCGGGCGCTGCTCCGGCGGCCAGGCGTGCGTGCCCTGCTCCAGCCAGGCCAGCGCCGCCACGGTACGCTCGGCGTCCGCCCTGACCACCTCGGGAAAGCGCGCCAGGGCATCGATGATCCTCGCCGTGGCCAGCCACTCCAGGGCCAGGCGTCGGCTGTGCGGACGCAGCGGCAGCACCTCGTCGGCAAAGCGCTCGAGCAAGGCCGCGAGCAGGCTCAAGCCGTCCGCCAGCCCCGCCTCGCCATCCGTCTGCAGGCGCGCCCAGAGGTAGCAGGTGGCGACCCGCAGGTCCTTGCAATGGTTTTCCAGCAGGGTCCGCGCCAGTTGCGCCAGGCGTACCGGGTCCGCACCCGACAGCTTGTCGACCTCCTCGCGCATCTGCTGGAAGTCATCGTTGCAGGTCGGGTCTTCACCCGCCGGCGACTGCGCGCTGATGGGACGCAGCCAGTCACGCCAGCGGTCGGCCTGTTCGCGGGCGAGCGGCAGCGGATCACGCTCGCCGAAACAGCGGGTGACAAGGGTGTGCAGAGGCATTCGCGAATTCCCGTATCGGTGGTCAGTTCGCCAACTTGGGAAGGAATGAAATATCCACGTGATATTTCCTGGTGTTCTTCCGGTCCATCAATACGCGGATGGCACTGTCCTTGATGTAAGGCGTCGGGTCGAACCAGATGTTCTCGCTTTCCAGTACATGCAACCGGGAAGTTTCCGGATTCAACCAGTGGCAGACGATCACGAAGGGATTGCGGCCATTGATGGAAACACTCTGGTTGGCGATCACCGCCTCGAACTCCGCGGTCACCACCTGGCCATGGCGTTGCAGGTACTGCTTCCTGCGTTTCTTCCATTGCCCCAGCAAGACCATCACCAGGCCAATGGCCAGGACCGGCGCACCGAAGCCGAGCAAGGCGACGGTGCTGCCCCAGCGTTCGGCGAAGTTGTCGATGCGCGCATCGTCCGCCTGCCCCGGCAGGTAGAGCACGCCGACCCTCTCGCCGACCGCGTAGGCCGCGGGCGAGCTGGAAAGGCCCGAGGTGAAGCTGCGCGCCTGCTCGTCGGTATCGATGAAGGCCACCACCGGGGCATAGGTGGTCGAATCCTGGCCACGACGCTCGAGCAACTCGACAACCACGCCGGAGGTGGAAAGCGCACTGTCGATGAACTGTTTCGAGCCCTGATAGGACATTGCCGCACCCGCCAGCAACAGGGCACCCCCTGCCAGGCACAGGTACTTGAGGACAGCCAATATCTTCACTTGTTGTTTTCCTTGTTGAAAAAGATGACGGCTACGCCAGTACTATTGATGTACTGACGAGGCGATAGTTGATCGGCTACATGCCGGATATTCTTTTCAGGCGCGAAACAGTAAGGGATCTTAATTCAAACTTCCATCGCCCGAGAACGGCTTGGGAGTTTTCAGATTTAATTAAGGAATAATCCTACAAACTATCAGACAAGAATAAAGTAGTTACACTTTTCAGCCGTTCTCAGCCCGTTTTTTCGATCCCGCTTTTTCATCGAGAAAGATCCGCTTCGGCAACTGCAACCCACGCAATTCCAGCAATGCCAGCGGCCCCGCGCCCAGCTCGGTGCGCAGGTGCCAGGTCAGGTAGCGGCCATCCGGCGCCAGCCACTCCAGGC
>Ga0206116_1000190_pt1 | contig 94103 bp, 73 predicted proteins | sample 3A1Ametagenome_FD_178000 | JGI IMG/M metagenome (GOLD analysis project Ga0206116, IMG submission 178000) | Enriched microbial communities from leaf-cutter ant dump, University of Wisconsin, Madison, United States - 3A1A | ecosystem: Environmental > Terrestrial > Nest > Insects nest > Nest dump...
CTCTTCCCATTCCGAACAGAGAAGTTAAGTCCGACAGCGCAGATGGTACTGCATTTGTGGGAGAGTATGTCATCGCCTTTTTTTAGAAAAACCCTTTGATTTTTTAGTCAAAGGGTTTTTTGTTTTTGCTTATGTTTGTACTACATATTTTTAAATACCTAAGTGAGGTGTTTTTTTTTGGTTCCTTTTTATTTAATTGGAAGTAGTTTTAAATTCTTGTACTTTATCGCAGATATAGCTTTTTACTTTAAAATGATTTATCTGTGTTGTTTTTAAAGTTTTGATTTTCAGTGTGTTGTTTGTTTTTTGTATTGCCATTTCCACCTATTAAAATGTGTTTCTTTCTACTCTATATTCTGTCAGGGGGTTGTTACTAGAGTGTAATTAGTTATTATTAATAATCTTATTACGACTCTTTAATATGCTTATACAAGCGCTTAATAAAGTATTTATAATCCATTTTTAGATCCTATAAAGTAGTTTATATTGAAGGAAGAAATGGATTATGATAGGTTTAAATTCCTTTTGGTATAGATTAAATAACATGTATTATTACTTGTAAAATAATAATAGATTAAGCTTTTAATGTGGGTAACCGAGAGCCTTTATACTTTTAAATGAAATAGTAATGCATAAAAAAATCCCGCATAATTAAATGCAGGATTTTTAGTATTTGAGTTAGATAAAATTACTTCTTTTTAGTATTTAGATAGATACCTGTTCCAATCATTAGAAGCATTCCAATAGAACTGATTAAAGCAATTGTACTTCCTTTTTTAACCACTTCAGGCTCGAATTTAAACTCAATTGTATGATTTCCTTTCGGGATTTCAAGTGCTCTGAGCGTGTAATTTGCGCGTAGTATCTTAGCTTCTTTTCCATCTATAGTAGCTATCCATCCTTTTGGATAATAAATTTCTGAAAACACCGCTAACCCATCATTTGAGTTGGTGGATTTGTATTTTAGATAGTTGGGTTTGTATTCAACTAATGAAATAGATGAAAGAGAATCTCTGCTCACTTGTGGATTTTCTAGCGAAAACTCTTTTTGATTGATGATAGCGATGTTTTGATGTAAACTATCTAATGCTTTTAATTCGTCATCTGCTGAATTTAGGGCTTTTATACTACTCACAAACCAAGCATTTCCATATACATTGTCGTTTTTCATTGGAGCAGGATTTCCTTGTTCATCTGTATCGATAATATACTTTACATTCAGCATATTAAGGATTTCCTGATTTCCTTTAGTGATGTGATAATCATACAATTCTTGAATTCTCTTTGGCTTAACAGCACTGTATCCTCCAATCGATTTATGAAAATAAGAACATCTCGCACTACTCATTGCTCCTTGAAGTTCAAATACTCGGTAATGCGTAGTATCTCTGGCGATTAATTGATCGATAGTTGTTGCTTGGAAAGGTTCTTCCATTTTGTAATTTTCCACAAAACTCTCTTCGTTTACATAGTTTTTGGATACGGTAAACAAATCCGCAACCATCAGAATTCCAATCAAAATAGCAGCTACATTTACCTTGATTTTATCTTTGTTTACACCGATTAGAATTACTGCCGTAAACGCTACAAACAATAAGCTTCTAATCAAATCACTAGAATACATTCCGGCTCTATCTTCTCTTAAAGCGTCCATAAAACCATACCCAAATGATTTGTCGCCAACAATTGAATTAAGGTAATCAATTAAATATTGGTCATTAGGAGATGTGAAATTGAACATTCCTTTACCAATTAATAAGAGAATTAATAATCCAAGGGTAACTCCTGCCGATTTTTTTATCGAATCCCATTGAAGTTCTTTGTTTGCATTTAAATACGAACTTAACCCTAAAATTGCCAGAATCGGAATACAGATTTCTAATATTACTTGAATAGAAGATACCGCTCTAAACTTGTTGTACATAGGTACATAATCGATAAAGAAGTTGGTCAGTAGCGGAAAATTTTTTCCCCAAGAAAGTAAGAGCGAAAGAATTGCTCCGGCCAAGAAAGCATATTTTAACTTTCCTCGCTCGATAAACATCGCCAATACGAAAAGGAAAAACACTACAATTCCGATATAAGCAGGCGCGGCTACAATGGGTTGCTCGCCCCAATACGTTCGTCCGAAATTATGCATTAAATCATTTACATATTCATTGGGAACCCCTTGAGTAATGAGATAATTATACACTTCTGATTTTTCGTTTAATTTTTCAGAATTTCCTCCTCCAAACAGTCTGGGAGCAATTAGATTAAGGCTTTCGGCTTTTCCGTAGCTGTATTCGGTAATGTATTCATAACTCATCGCGTTGCTCGAATTTTTCGGGCTACCATCCGGGTTGATTGTCAACTCACTATTACTACGCGTACTGAATTTAGCATATTCTGCGGTTGCCATAAGGTTAGTGGCGTTTGCTCCAATGGCTAATAATCCAGCGACTGCGAAAATTCCTAATGAAATTCCAATTGTTTTAAAGTCTTTTTCTTTAACGTATTTGTACAGATAATAAGTCGCAATAACTAGTAGTAAGAATAACAAATAATAGGTCATCTGGAAGTGATTTGCTTGAATTTCAAGTGCTACGGCGAGCATGGTGAGAATTCCTCCGAGAATAAACTTTCGTTGAAATACTAATAACACACCCGAAATAACCAGTGGCATATAAGCAATAGCATGTGCTTTGGCATTGTGTCCGACTCCTAAAATGATAATCAAATAGGTAGAAAAACCAAAAGCCAATGCTCCGAAGAAGGCTAGTAAAGGTCGAATCCGAAGAACCGACAAAAGAATATAAAATCCTAGAAAATAAAGAAATAGATAATCTGCCGGACGTGGTAAAAATCTTAAAACAGTATCCAAACTTTTGACATAATTGTGCGGATATTTAGCCCCTAATTGATAGGTTGGCATTCCACCGAAAGCGGAATTAGTCCAATAAGGTTCTGTGTTTTCAGCTTTTCGGAAGTCATTTTGCTCTTTAGCCATCCCGATATACTGTACAATATCAGATTGATAGATTTCTTTTCCTTGTAGAACCGGATAAAAATACACTAAAGCAACAATGACAAACCCAACCAGTGCTAATAGGTGAGGAGTAAACTTTTTAAGATTTTTCATAAAATAAGAATATAGTACACAAATGTAATTAAATTTATAAATTTGGTATTCATCCTAAAACCTATTAAACCATGATTTTGACTACAACACCAAGTATCGAAGGCAAACCTATTAAAGAATATTTAGGCATAGTAACCGGTGAAACCATTATTGGAGCGAATGCTATTAAAGATTTTATGGCAGGATTGACAGACTTTTTCGGAGGACGTTCCTCTACGTATGAAAAAGTATTAATCGAAGCTAAAAACACGGCCTTGTCCGAAATTCAACAACGAGCTAGACAAATGGGAGCTAATGCGATTGTCGGGATTGATTTGGATTATGAAACCTTAGGAGCTAATTCCGGTATGTTGATGGTAACGGTTAGCGGAACTGCCGTAGTGATATAAAAGTAAAAATCCTGCTTTCTGCAGGATTTTTTTATTAAGGAAGAATATCTCCGACTTTAATATCACATCGATGCCCTGGCTGCCCATGTGGCGGATTTGGTTTTCCTGAAAATCCTGGAGCTGTTGTTCCGGTTGTTGCGGGTTGTTGCGTGGTTTGCTGGGGTTGTGTAAATGGTCCGGCATTCACAGGCGTAGTTTCTGTTTTTACTTCTACAGCAGCTTCTGTAGAGTTTGTTAAGGTGTCTTGCACAGTTGTATTTTCATCCGAAACAGGAGTTTCTACGGTTGGCTCTTTTACAATTTCTGAAGAATTTTCAGCATTATTTTCTTTACACGAAAAGAAAATAAGTGAAAGTAATGATAGTGTTAGAATTTTTTTAGTCATGGTTTTAATTTTTGATGAAATCAAATATATTAAAAAAGGAAGACTAGACCTAATTACTTAATATTTGTATAGTCAAAATATTCATTTGCATGTATTTCGTTACCTTAACAAAATATTATATTTTTGCTGTGCTAAGAAATATTTAATACATTTAAATTAAAATTTTATTTATGAAAATTAAAAAACTACTTACTCTCGCAATTGTTGCATTTTCTTCAATGATTTATGCTCAGAATTTTGGAGATGTTGTAAATCAAATTGGTAATGAGTTAAAAACTGTAGAGACAAAATCCAACAGTATTACTCAAACAATTACTCAACCTAGTAACGGAGTTATCGAGATAACTCAAACGACAACTCAAATTAAAGGTGGAAAAAGTCAAACAGAAGTTTATGTATTTAATCCGGCTGATATTGATGTGAACACTATCAGAACGGTGACAAATAAGGATGTTATTGAAGTTCAACTGTTAGTGAAAAACAAACAACAATTAATCAAAAAAACAGTTGACCATACCAAAACATCATATGTAACTGCTGTAATGATTCAATGTGCTGAAGTAAACAACGGAAGAGCTTTGACTGATTTATTCAAATCATTGGTTCCGCTAGCTACGGATATTACTGAGAAAAGACTTTCTTTAAAAACCTATCAAGATCACTTGAATTGGTTAACTAAAGAAATCGGAGAAGTAACCGTAGGCGAAAAACAATACGGTCAAACGCTTTCGGCTTCATCAACTTATGCAGGTCGTTTGTCTTTCACTGTGGTTGAAGCTACTGCGAAAAGCAATAAAAAATCAGTGTATGAGTTCAACGCGATGAACATCAACCCGAACTCAATTTTGTTCAACATCAGTGGTGAAACGTTCTCGTTAGAAATTCAAACCAAGAGAAAATTAAACTTAGTAAAATACTTTGTAAACGATGAGCAAAAGAACTTTACCGATAAATTCGAAATCATTTGTAGTAGTGTAGAACAAGCTAGAGATATTCAAAAAGTTCTTAAAAACTTTGTAGCGCTTTCTGAAACAGAATTCAACAAAAACTTACCGGCTGTAAACTCTACCGCTCAGGCATTCTCAATGATTAATGGCTTAATTGCTAAAGTTACGGTGAATGATATTACGTATACACAATCATTCTCTGCAGATTGTGTGACTAAATTCTCTAAAAACGAAGCTTCGGCTTCTAAAAATACTGTTCAAGAATACGAATTCAACTTCGCCGATATCAACAAAAACACGATTTCTTACGAAACTAGCCGTCAATTCTTGACTGTCAAATTGCTTACTACAGCAAAAGACAATTTGATTAAACCAACTGCTGATAATGTTCAAAAGAGCTATTCAAATTCATTAGAAATTGCGGTTTCAGAAGTTGAGGAAGCGATTATTATCGAAAATGCTTTAAAATTCATTGTTGAAGAGTGTGGTAAAAATACAGTTAGTTACAAAAACACCTCAAAACAACAATTGGTTCAATTATTAACTGCGGAAATCAAAAATACGACCGTTGGAAGTAAAGCAATCAACCAAACACTAGAAAAATCAAGTTCTGAAACTGGTTTGTCGTTCAAACAAATCGAAGTTGCTGAAAAATCAAGTAAAGAGAAATTATACGAATTCAACTATACTGACATCAATCCGGCAAGTGTGAAGATGGATACATCAGGTAAAAACGCTTATGTGGTATTCAATACTCGTTTTAACGAAAAAATCATTCAATACTACGAAGACGGAGCAATTAAAAATTACCAAAATTCAATCCGTGTAGAAGCTGAAGGTATTGAAAATGCTAGAAAATTAGTAGCTATCCTAAAAGAGCTTACGGATAAATAATATATAAATTACTCAATACTTTTAACCCGATTAGACTTTGTTTAATCGGGTTATTTATTTTTAATAAATCGTCGGAAGTAAAAGTTATTTTACCGAATGGGTTTGATTTTTCCAAGTATATTGTTTTACAAAAAGTACTTTTATTCCAATTAGTAAAGTAAAAATAGGATAAACTAAACTCGATAAAATATAATTTTTGAAATGAAATTTAGGCGCTAAATGGCTACTTTGGAGAATTAATACGAAATCAAAAATGATTTTAGCCACAATCAGAAATCCTAAATTCGGAGTGAAAATAAGGCTCAATACTGCTATGATAAAGGCTATATTTCCATAAAATATAACAAAAGCCAATATTTTCGGATAAATACTTTTATAAGCGCTCGTTTTAGATGCCCAACGAATTCTTTGTTTGAGTAAAGCATTCCAGGAAGATACCGGTTGTGTAAGTACTGTATTTTCTTTAGTATTGAGATAATGAACTTGTTTGGTGTGTTTTTTAAGTGCTTTTTGCAATAAAAAAACATCATCACCCGAAGCTAAGTGGATGTTTCCTTCAAAACCATTTAATTCTTCAAAAAGTCTTTTGTGATAACAAAAATTCGCCCCGTTACACATAAAAGGCATACTTATTCCAAAACTACCAAGCGTAGTACTTTGCAAGCTCATAAAATCCAAGAGTTGGAAATCTTGTAAAAAACGATGGTCGGTCTGAGTAAAAACTGCCCCACAAATCATTTGTACTGTTGGTTGACTTTGTATATACTGGTCGAATGACAAAAGCCAATTTTTAGGTACTAAACAATCAGCATCGGTGGTAACAATCCATTCGTGTTTTGCGTGTTGGATACCTAATTCAATTGCATCTTTTTTTGGAGCGAGAGAATCACTTTTATTCTGAAGAATTGAATGAGAATAAGACTGATGCGGTATTGTGTAATTATCTGTAGAATTATCATCAATAAAAATGACTTCAAACAACTCTTTCGGATAATTTAATTCGGATAAGGATTGTAATAAATTAGGGAGATTATCCTTTTCATTTCTGAAAGAAACCAAGATGGAAAAGCGATTTTTAGGCTCAGATTCTACCGGTTGAAATAGCTCTATTCTCTGAGTTCCGAAAATCAGATGCAGAATAAAAAGTCCGTAAATGGCTAATATAAGAATTACAAACCCCATGATTTATTTTTTGTTTTAAATCCTAAAACCAAGATTGTGCCAATACTCACCGGAAGCACAACATTGAGAATCCACATCAACAGCGCAACAATCATCACAATCCATTCATTAATGCCCAACATCCCGAAAAAATAAATGGATGTTCCGCCTTTGACCATAAAATCAAAAAACTGAAAATTAGGTAAACACGAAGCCAATAAATAAACCGCCATAATGGTCGCTATCACCGGAACAAAACCGATTTCTACTCCGAAAAAGTGAAATAAATAATACTGTTGTAATGAGAAAAACACATATCTACAAACGCCTAGTAGGGTATTCTTTTTATGGATAGAGGAAGGAATTTCTAGAATTTTTTTAATTAGATTTTCGATCGAATATCCTTTTATTTTTACCCGTTTTAAGACGAAAACCAGTAGCCACAAAATGAGTAATAGGGAAACAACCAATCCTAACCACTTGTAATATCCGAGTAACAAAAGCCCAAATATTCCCATCACGATGGTGATGATCATTTGGATTCCGTTACAGACAAAATTCAGGAAAATGACTTGCTTGGCTTGACTTTTTTCAAAGAAAAATGCTTTTGCGCCATATTCGCCGATTCCGTTTGGAGTGAAAATCGAAAATACAAGCGCTGATAGTACTTGTTTACTCGCTTCCCATAAACTGGTTGGACGCAAAGTGTGAGCCAAGTTTTTCCACTTTAGGATTTCGAAAAAACGATTCAAAAAGGCGAGAGCTACAACGACAAATACGCCGACAAACAAATTTTTGTGAGCCACATAAGCTTTGAGTTCTTCCCAATTGAGCCAATCGGTGTCGGATAATCGTTTGTAAATAAACCAAAATGCCAATCCGACTACCAATAATTTGACAATAGTAGTAAGGAATTGCTTAGCTTTGTGAGCAAGTGAAATCATAACCACAAAGAAACAATTTTAAACTTGAAACCCGAAACAAAAAATAAGGAACTCATTATATTAGGAATCGATCCGGGAACCACTATCATGGGGTTTGGATTGATTAAAGTAATCGGTAAAAAGATGGAATTTTTGCAACTCAACGAGCTAAATCTTTCTAAATATGATGACCATTATTTAAAGCTTAAAATCATTTTCGAACGCACGATTGAACTCATAGATACGCATCATCCGGACGAAATTGCTATCGAAGCTCCGTTTTTTGGTAAAAATGTACAATCGATGCTCAAGTTGGGAAGAGCACAAGGAGTTGCTATGGCTGCCGGACTATCGCGAGAAATCCCGATTACAGAATACGAGCCGAAAAAAATCAAAATGGCGATTACCGGAAACGGAAATGCCAGCAAAGAGCAAGTAGCCAAAATGCTTCAACAATTGTTGGGACTTAAAACGTTGCCTAAAAATCTCGATTCTACTGACGGGCTTGCCGCTGCGGTTTGTCATTTCTTCAATTACGGAAAACCGGCCTCTTCCAAATCCTATTCCGGTTGGGATAGTTTTATCAAACAAAATCCGGATAAAGTAGGGAAGTAGTTTTCCACTACTATTGGATTTTAATCTAAGAATTTTTCCCGTTTTTACTCTTATCTTTGCATTTCAAATTATGTTATGGAATTCAAAGACTTTGATTTAATCAGAAATTTACAGGAAGCAATTGACGAAATTGGTTATAAAGTACCAACACCCATTCAGCAACAAGCTATTCCGATTATTTTAGACGAAAAAGATTTAGTAGGAACAGCTCAAACCGGAACCGGAAAAACAGCCGCATTTGCTATTCCGATTATCAATTATCTGCACAAACTAGTCAGTAATTCCAAACGGGTAAAGAGAATCAGAACGCTGGTTTTGACCCCAACTCGTGAACTTGCCATTCAGATTGGTGAAAATTTTGAAGCTTACGGAAAATATACTAAAATTAAAACTTTGGTGATTTTTGGTGGTGTTTCTCAAGTACCGCAAGTGGATGCTTTAAAAGAAGGAATGGACGTTTTGGTGGCTACTCCGGGAAGATTGTTAGATTTACATAAACAAGGATTTATCGATTTGGATCACCTGCATCATTTGGTTTTGGATGAAGCCGATTTGATGCTCGATATGGGTTTTATAAATGATGTCAAAAAAATCATTAAACTATCTCCCGAAAATCGTCAAACGCTTTTGTTTTCGGCTACAATGCCGATTACTATTCGCGAATTGGCAGATACATTCCTCAAAAATCCGAAGTATGTTTCGGTGGCTCCGGTATCTAGCGCAGCCGATATTGTAAAGCAAAAAGTATATTTTACCGAAAAAGAAACCAAGCGCAAATTATTACTTCATATCATTCAGACCGAAAATCTAAAAAATGCGCTGATTTTCACCCGAACAAAAGGAGGAGCGGATAATGTGGCTAAATTTTTAAAGAAGAATAATATCACTGCCGAAGCCATTCATGGAGATAAATCACAGAGTGCCAGACAGCGCGTGCTGAATAGTTTCAAGAATAAAGAAGTTGATTTTTTGGTAGCAACCGATGTGGCTTCCAGAGGAATTGATATTGATTCGCTTCCGTATGTGATTAATTTTGAAATTCCGAATATTCCTGAAACGTTTGTGCATAGAATCGGGCGTACAGGTAGAGCAGGAAACGAAGGAATGGCAATATCTTTTTGTGGAAAAGATGAAAAAACCTATTGGCAAGACATCGAAAAACTAATTCGTAAAAAGATTAAGGTTATCGAAGATCATCCATTTCCGTGGCAAGAAAATGCTCCTAAAGAAGCCACTCAAAATCCGCCAAAAAAGGATTTTAGAAATTCTAAATCAAAAAATAACAGACAATCTAGTCCAAAAAATAATTCCAGAAAATCGGATAATTCTAAAAAGAATAAAAAAAGATGGTATTAAATACCATCTTTTTTTACGATTGTTTGTTTTCTGTCCGGTCCTACTGAAATGATTTTGATAGGTACTTCCAGTTTTGATTCTATAAATGCTACGTAATCTTTAAGTTCTTGCGGAAGCTCATCAAACGAAGTCATTTGTGTTAAATCTTTGTTCCAACCTTTAAATTCTTCGTATACCGGCTCAACATTAGTAGGCTCGATATTATAAGGGAAGTGGTTGATAATTTCGCCTTTGTATTTATAAGCAGTACATACTTTCAATGTTTCAAAACCTGAAAGCACATCAGATTTCATCATGTATAACTGGGTTACGCCGTTTACTTGCACGGCATATTTCAAAGCAACTAAATCCAACCATCCGCAACGTCTTGCTCTTCCGGTAACCGAGCCGAATTCGTTTCCGACTTTTGCCATGGTTTGACCTACTTCGTCAAACAATTCGGTAGGGAATGGGCCGCTACCCACACGAGTAGTATATGCTTTAAAAATTCCGAATACTTCTTTTACTTTGTTAGGCGCAATTCCGAGTCCGGTACAAGCTCCGGCAGCTGTCGTATTGGATGAGGTTACAAACGGATAAGTTCCGAAATCTACATCCAAAAGCGAACCCTGAGCACCTTCGCACAAGATTGATTTTCCTTGTTTGATAGCAGAATTCAAGTATTCTTCGCTGTCGATGAAAGTTAGTTTTTTGAGTTGTTCAATAGCCGCGAAAAATTCTTCTTCCATTTCTTGTAGATTATATTGTAAATCCACATCATAAAAAGCAATCATAGCTTGATGTTTATCAGCCAAATTGCGGTATCTTTCTTGGAAGTCGCTTAGTTCGATATCACCTACTCTAAGTCCGTTTCTTCCGGTTTTGTCCATATAAGTCGGGCCAATTCCTTTAAGTGTAGAACCAATTTTCGCTTTTCCTTTTGAAGCTTCTGATGCAGCATCCAAAAGGCGATGAGTAGGTAAAATCAGGTGTGTTTTTCTGGAAACTAAAAGTCGAGAATGAATATCGATATTGAATTTTTCTAACGCTTCAATTTCTTTGATAAAAACTACCGGGTCCATTACGACTCCGTTTCCGATAATATTTATGGAGTTTTTGTGAAAAATTCCGGATGGAATGGTTCTTAAAACGTGTTTGATGCCATCAAATTCCAGTGTGTGACCTGCATTAGGTCCTCCCTGAAAACGGGCAATAATGTCGTATTTTGAAGTGAGTACGTCAACGATTTTTCCTTTTCCTTCGTCGCCCCACTGCAATCCGAGTAGTAAATCTACGGTCATTGTGTTGTTATTGTTTAGTTGTTATAAATGATTTGTAGTATCTTTTCGAGTTCCGTAAAAATAGAGCGAATGACTGTGTACATCCACACCAAACATTTCTTCAATTGTTTTTTTGATGGTTTGGATGCGCGGATCGCAGAATTCGATTACTTCGCCGGTATTGGTAATGATAATGTGGTCGTGTTGTTTGTCGAAATACGATTTTTCGTAATGCGCTTGGTTTTGACCAAATTGGTGTTTACGAACCAATCCGCATTCCAAAAGTAACTCGATAGTATTGTAAAGCGTAGCACGACTCACACGATAGTTTTTGTTTTTCATCTTGATATAGAGCGATTCAATATCAAAATGATCATAACTATCATAGATTTCTTGCAGAATAGCGTATCGCTCAGGAGTTTTGCGATGACCTTTATTTTCAAGAAATTCCGTAAAAACATTCTTTACGATTTCTTGATTTTTTTCGTTTGTAGTACTTACTTGTGTCATATCTGCAAAGGTACTTTATTTACTTTAAATGTACAATTGGCAATTGCTTAGGCTGTTTCTTTTTCGAAAATAAGTTCAAGCCCGTTATCTACCAAATGTGCAATCTGCGGACGGTTATGTTTTACTTTTTCTAGGTGATTGAGTATTTTGTTCAGAAAGTCGGTGTTGTTTTGTTTGTAAACCAATTCGGCGATTTCAATACATAATAACCAATCATTCGGATGTGAGGATGATACCAATCCAAAGGCTTCTTTTAAGGTGATTTCGGTTGGTTTTCCCTCACGAATATGACGTACGCCGGCATATAACCTTTCCAGTTCTTCACGCTCAGGAGTCATTTTTGATTTTATGGTTTCGGTCGAAGGAACGTGAGTAATCATATCAAAACTGTTAACATCGGCAGGACCCGAAAATCCGGAAACCACTTCTTTTCCGACAGCCATATCATAAATTCCCCATTCTGGTTGGAAAAGGATTTCGTCTTTATGAGTTACCGTGCAATTTTTAAAACTGATAAGGATGATTTTTCCTTGGAGGTTTCTAGAGCCGGTAATAATTTCTCCTTTTACGGTAATATCGCCTTCGAATTCCAGCGTAACTGTTTTTCCTTCGTAAATATCATAAGCCATCAAATCTCTCGGACTCATATCTTCTATGGCTAGGTTGATTCCTTTAAGTGTCCCGATTGGGCTACCAAATCCTTCGGAATGATATTCGTTAGAGTGTCCAACCAATTCTTTTTCTCTGTATGAAAGTGCTGTTTTTCCGGTAGTTTGAAGATATACTGGTTCGCCTTTGTGTTTAATAGCTCGTGTGAAAACTCCCGAGATTTGTAATCCGGTGCTAAGTTCAATAGTACCAAGCGCTTTAGAATTGATAAGTTTTTTCAGTGCGCTGTATCCTCCGGTGCGAAGAGCCATTTTGTTGGCAAATTCTTCTAATACCATACTCAAATGAGCAAAATCAGGAGTTACATATAATTGGGGTTGCGGTTTGGTAATGTCAAAACTTTGTTCTGCGGCCTCGATAGTATAAGGCAATTTTTTTACATTGTCGGTCATGCACCAAGCACTTTCTCCGATAGAGGAAAGTAATCCGGCACCATAAATTTTTGGATTATCAAGTGTTCCGATAAGTCCGTATTCCACAGTCCACCAATGTAGGTTTCTTATTTTTGCCATTTCAGAAAGTTCGCCAAGGTCGTTTTGTAAGTCTTCAACCGCTTTTTCGGCTTTTTCGATTTCTTCCTGAGGCGTGTCTTCTGCTTCTTTTAAGATAGATAATAGGCGAATGGCTTCGTACATTTCATAATCTCGAGCCGAAGAAATGGCTTTACATCCGATTTCTCCGAAGCGTCTTAAATATTCAGCATATTCCGGATTGGCGATAATCGGAGCGTGACCGGCTCCTTCGTGAATAATATCCGGAGCAGGAGTGTATTCAATATGTTCTAATTGACGAATATCAGAAGCAATAACCAATACATTATAAGCTTGGAATTCCATAAATGCAGCCGGCGGAATAAAACCGTCAACCGCTACAGCAGCCCAACCGATTTCTTTCAAAATTCGATTCATTCCATACATACTCGGGATGGATTCGATTGAAATTCCGGTTTTTTTAAGTCCTTCTAAGTAGGAGTTATGTGCTACTTTACTTAAATAATCAACATTTTTACGCATTACATATCGCCACACCGCCTGATTGATAGGAGTGTAGTCGTCGTAATTTTGCGGTTTAATAAACTGTTTCAGATGCAGAGGTAATCGGTCTATTAAAGGATTGCTTTCGAATGTTGTTTCCATTTTTTAAGATGTAGTGTTGAGCTACCAAATATACGACATTTTGATTATAAATTCAATTCTGAAAATGTATCACCTTGCTTAATATCACCGGTTTTGAATCCTTTAGAAAACCAATACATGCGCTGGTCGGATGAACCATGAGTGAATGAATCCGGAACGACTTGACCTTGCACAGTTCGCTGGATATTGTCGTCACCTACCGTGTGAGCGGCGTTGAGAGCATCTTGAATATCGCCTTCTTCGAGTATGTTTTTCATTTTTTGAACGCGGTTTGCCCAAACTCCGGCATAAAAATCAGCCTGAAGTTCTAAAGCGACAGAGAGTTTGTTAGCATTTCGCTCAGAAGATTTTTGCTGTAATTGCCTTACTTTTGAGGAAGTTCCGAGTAGGGTTTGTACGTGATGCCCCACTTCGTGAGCGATGACATAAGCTATAGCAAATTCGCCTACCGTAGTGTTGAATTGTTTTTGAAGTTGGTCAAAAAAGTCCAAATCCATATAGATTTTTTGGTCGGCGGGGCAGTAGAACGGACCGGATGCAGTAGAAGCACCGCCACACGAGGATTGAACTGAACCTCTGAATAAGACGAATTTCGGTTCTTGATAGCTCATTCCGTTTTCTTTAAAGATTTGGTGCCAGACATCCTCGGTGTCATTTAATATAACCGATACAAATTCGAGTTGTTTTTCTTCTGCTGCAGTTAATTCTTTATCCAAGTTGTTTTCAACGCTTTGACTGTTGAACATTTCGATAATCTGCGGAGCTTGCTCAATGAGTTGTGTGGTGTCGCCTCCGCTGCTCAGAAATTGAAAAATAAAGAATATAACGGCTATAATTCCTCCGCCGGCAGCGACTTTTCCGGTGGTTCCACCTCGGCGTCTATCTTCGACATTTCTGCTTTGTTCTCTTCCTTTCCATTTCATAAACGTATGATTTTAGATTTATAGTAAATGTAGCTATTTTTAAAAATACTTGATTGTGTAGGAATCAAAAAAAAGACCGATAACTAGATGTATCGGTCTTTAGTAAGCAATAATTAAAATGTTTTTTTAAGGTTGGATGTCATCGTCATCGTCGTCTCCACCTGTATCGATATCTTGTAATTTTAATCCATAGAAGTGACCATCTTGGAAAAATACATTCATCGCACCGAATGGGTTGTTGTTGATAAGTTTCCCGTTGAATTTAAATTCCCCAGAGATAGTACCCGGAGTTTTACTCGCTTTAGGATGCGTAGGCTCATAGATAATAATTTGACCTAAATCAGATTGTAAATCCGGATTTTCAACTCCGCCAATAGTTGAATATTCTAATACCAATCCATCTGCATCGTATTTGTAATAAGCAACGGTATTGCTGTTTAGTCCGAATTTGTATATACCTGGAGCTGCTGAAGCTATTTTAAGTTCCATAGTTTCAAACCCGAATTCTCCCGAAATGGTAATTCCTCCACCTAAATTATAAGTTACGCGCGGATCATTAGCTCTAAATAAAACTTCTCCGTTCATTGCCTGCATAGACGGATTATTGAATTTTACATCCTCTTCACAAGATGTAAATATTAGTAGTGCTGTTAGAAAGAAAAATAGTTTTTTCATTATTCCGATTTAATTTCAACAAAAATACATCTTAAAACCAAAACTGCAATTTTTATAGAATTTTTTTTTCGCCTCTAAAATCTCATAATAGTGTTAAAGTTTGATTTTGAAGGAGTAAGATAATGAATAAAAATGTTTTAAGGCGTATAAAGTATTCAAAATAAATTGTATATTTGCACCCTTAAATCATTAACCGAGGTCGGGAACCTCAAAAATTAATCATAAGATTATGCCTGTAAAAATTAGATTACAAAGACATGGTAAAAAAGGAAAACCTTTTTACTGGATTGTGGCTGCTGATTCAAGAGCCAAAAGAGATGGTAAATTTCTAGAAAAAGTAGGAACTTACAATCCAAACACTAACCCTGCAACTATCGAATTAAATCTTGATAGCGCTGTAAAATGGTTACACAATGGTGCTCAGCCAACTGACACTGCAAGAGCAATTCTTTCTTACAAAGGAGCTTTACTTAAACATCACTTAGATGGAGGTGTACGTAAAGGAGCTTTAACTCAAGAGCAAGCTGATGCAAAATTAGCTAAATGGTTAGAGGAAAAAGTTGGTAAAGTTACTGCTAAAAAAGACAAATTGTCTAAAGCACAATCTGATGCTAAAGCAAAAGCACTAGCTGCTGAAAAAGAAGCTAATGAAAAACGTGCTGCTAAGGCTGCAGAAGAAGCAGCTGCGGCTGAAGCGGAAGCTACTGAAGAAGTAGTGGCAGACGCTCCTGAAGCAACAGAAGAAAATACTACTGAAGAAACTCAAGCTTAATTGCTGCTTATTAGTTGATTGATGCAAAAAGAAGAATGTTTCTATTTGGGTAAAATCGCTAAGAAGTTTAGTTTCAAAGGAGAAGTTCTGATTTATTTGGATACAGATGAACCGGAACTTTATGAAAATCTGGAATCAATCTTTGTCGAATTCGGCAAAGATTTGATTCCTTTTTTTATTGAAAACTCGTCATTACATAAAAGTAGTTTTCTCAGAACTAAACTCGAAGATATCAATTCAGAGCCCGAAGCCGATAAAATCATCGGTTCTGATGTGTATTTACCCCTTTCGATGTTACCGAAATTATCCGGAAATAAATTCTATTTCCACGAAATCATAGGATTTGAAGTCGAAGATACCGAAAAAGGAAGTATAGGGCATATCACTGCGGTGAACAATGCTTCCACACAACCTTTGTTTGTTATTGATTTTGACGGAAAAGAAATCCTTGTGCCGATAATTGATAATTTCATTGAAAAAGTAGATCGAGCACACAAAAAACTTATCCTAAAAACTCCTCCGGGGCTTATTGATTTATATCTCGAATAGTGTTCCGATTCAAACAATTTACCGTTCAGCAAGAGGGTTCAGCGATGAAAGTCGGCACCGATGGTGTGCTTTTGGGTAGTTGGACGCCGGTATCAGATGCGGTATATTCCGTTTTGGATATCGGAGCAGGAACCGGATTAGTTTCGCTTATGCTAGCACAACGCTCTTCGGCTGAGCAAATCGATGCAATTGAAATCGACGAAGAGGCCTATGAGCAAACGGTGGATAATTTTGAGAATTCACCTTGGAACGACCGGCTTTTCTGTTATCATGCCGGATTGGACGAATTTGTAGACGAAATCGAAGATGAATACGATTTGATTGTCTGCAATCCGCCTTATTTTAAACCCAATGATTTAATCGAAGACGAATCGCGCAAAACGGCTCGCTATTACGATTCATTGCCTTTTGATGAACTTATAGAAGCAGTCGCTTGTTTGCTTTCGGAAAACGGAATTTTTTCGGTTATTATTCCTTATCAAGAAGAGGAAAATTTTATTGCCATCGCTAGAGAATTTGAACTTTTTCCGTTTAAAATCACGCGCGTTAAAGGCAACGGTACTTCACCTATTAAGCGCTCGCTCATGGCTTTTTCTCGAGAAGAAAAGCCTATTGAAGAAGAGGTTCTAGTTCTTGAAATAGAAAGACATCACTACACTCCTGAATTTATCCAATTGGTTAAAGATTTTTATTTGAATCTTTAGTGAATTTTATTTTTTTAGAATTCATTTTGAGTATGCATTATATTATTCAGAGTTTTATTATTTTTTACAAAACTACTTACAGTTAATCTATGAACTCCCAATATTCTACTTATGGCAGAATAGGAAACTTTTTTATTTAATAAGTCTTGAATTTTTTGTTCTTGTCCGGTGAGTTTTGTTTTGGCAGATTTACTTCCTTTGGGTCTTCCGAGAATAACTCCTTCTGCACGTTTTCTGGCTAGTGCTTCTTTAGTACGTTGAGAAATAAGATTGCGTTCAATCTCTGCTGATAGACCAAAAGCAAAAGCCAAAACTTTTGAATTGATATCGCTTCCTAATCGATAATTGTCTTTGATTGTCCAGACTTGAATATCCCGATTCATACATTCATTAAGAACTCCCATTATCATTAAAAGATTTCTGCCTAAACGAGAAAGTTCTGAGCAAATCAGAATATCTTCTTTCTTCATTTTTTTGAGGAGTTTGCCTAACTTTCTGTCATCTACACTTTTGGCTCCTGAAATGGTTTCTTCAATCCATTTATTGACGACTATTTCTTGTCGTGAACAAAAGTGATTAATTTCAAATCGTTGATTTTCTACTGTTTGCTTGTCTGTACTGACTCTGATGTAACCGTAAATCATAATTTTAGTTTTTAATGAATTACGGCAAAATAGAAATTATAATTGGATTACATTATTTCCAAAGAGGTTCATTTTCCCAATGAGCCGGAAAATTCATGGCTCTCACATCTACATTATCATATTTGGCTAATAATGTTTTTAGTTTTGTAGAAAAAGTAGATTTAGGATTTACAGTTTGCAATAAATATGACTTATCAAATGAGTGGAGGTTTGTTGAAAGGAATTTTACTCATTTCCAATAAAAAAGAAAGCTTGTCCTAAGCGCCCTGTTCTGACGGGAAGGGGGACAAGCGTGTTGCTGCAAAGATACATATTATTTTGATAAAAATAAAATTGCACTGATTTTTTGTTGGTTATATAAAAAAGTAATCTATTTTGGAATAAAATAAACAGTTTTTGTCTATAATAATTTATACAGTTTTACTTTATTTTTTGCCAGCGATTATGTTAGACAAAATGCAACAAATTGTTATTTTAACACAAGCGAAAGTTGGGTAGTTCTTTCTCCTATTGAGAAACAAATTAAAGAGAAAATTGAACGAATTGGAACTCCATTAAAGGATTGGGATATTCGTATAAATTATGGAATAAAAACAGGATTTAATGATGCATTTATCATCACAGGAGAAAAACGAAAAGAACTCATAGAACAAGATCCAAAAAGTGAAGAAATTATTCGACCGTTATTAAGAGGACGTGATATTAAGCGATATTCTTACGAATTTGCTGATTTATACTTAATTACAACTTTTCCAAGCCTAAAAATAGACATTGAACAATATCCTGCTATAAAACAGCATCTTATGAGTTTTGGATATGATAGGTTAAAACAAACAGGAGATAAAGGAGCAAGAAAAAAGACTAATAATAAATGGTTTGAAACTCAAGATAGCATAAGCTATAGGGAGGATTTTTATAAACAGAAAATAATGTATCCCAATATGACAAAATTCTTGCCTTTTTATTTAGATAATAAAGGATTTATGCAGAATGACAAATCCTTTTTGATTACGGGTCAGGATTTAGAATATTTGACTTCATTCTTAAATTCTTCACTATTTAAGTATTGTTTTATTGATAATTTTCCTGAGCTTCAAGGGGGAACAAGAGAAATAAGAAAAGTATTCTTAGATAAAATTCCAGTATTAAAAGTTACAAATCAAACTAATAAAGAGTTCAAAAAATTAGTGTTACAGATTCAAGAGTTAACAACCAAAGGTTTACCAACTAAAGAATTAGAATTGAAAATTGATCATAAAATATTTAATTTGTATAATCTTACTGACGAAGAAAGACAAAAGATTGGTTTTATAGAGATTCTATAATCTCTATTTCTTCTTTTGTAAGGTCAAATTCCTTGTAAATCATTAAGTCAATTTCTTTAGTTAAACCTGAATATTCCTGATTATTAGAAACTCTTTTAATGATTTCTAACACAATATTTTCAAATTTTTGTTTTTCTGAATTTTGTAATTGAGGAACAAACAATTGTTCTATGGTAAATTTTTTCCATCTAACAGTTCCTACTCCTGTTGTAGTTCCTATTTTTGAAAAGAAATATTCTGATAGTTTAGAGTTCAAGAATCCCACTAAATATAATAATGAATTTCCAGTCATTAGAAAAGTTGTAGCTTCATTTAGAAAAGAACCATCTAAGTCAATTGAAAATTTTGTTTTATCTGATATTTCTCCCCAAATTATCTTCTGTCCAGACAGTTCATTCCAATAATTTACAGGTTCTTGCATCCAACTCCACCAAGGACGATTGAAAACTTTTGTCGTTGAATTATCTCCCAACTTCCCTTTGCCTATATACTCCTGTAAATATTTAGCAATGACTGGATATTTATTTGGAATATCTGTTATTAATCGTGCACAAATTATATATTTATCATTAAAGTCATAACCGTATCTTTTAATGTCTCTGCCACGTAAAATAGGTCGAATAATTTCGGCAGATTTTGGGTCTTCTGCGATAAGCTCATCTTTCTTATTTCCGTCAATAATAAAAGCTTCATTATAGCCCGTCAAAATTCCACGATAAATATTAATATCCCAATCTTTAAGAGGTGTTCCTACTGCTTCAATTTTAGCTTTTATTCTCTGTTCAATTTCACTTAAAATTACCCAACTTTCAGAGTTTGAAAATTCTGTGAAATTTGCATTTTGTCTAACATAATCGCTCAAATTAATTAACGTCCTTTCTTTGATAATACAAGCCGAGGTTTTTAATTGGTTACTTTCTTTCGACAACATCAGAATATTAGTATCAACTGTTGCAGTATCAAAAATCTGTGTTCCTCCAAAATCTATCAAAATTAAAGGGTTGGTTTTTTCTGCAAAGAATTTTCGTAAACTTTCTCCATAAGCAGCACGCATCCATTTGTTGGAAGTAATAAAGGTTAAAATACCTTTTGAATCTAAAATGTTATATCCCAACTCATAGAACAAACTGTAAATATCTCCTGTTCGTGCAAACGTTTCGTAACCTATTTTTTGCAAAGCATCACTTGAAGCACCCATTTTTTGTAATTGGATATAAGGCGGATTACCGATAATTGCATCAAAACCGATAAACTCACCTTCATCATCTAATACTTCAGGAAACTCAAAACGCCATTCAAAGGCATTTTCGTAAATCTTATTGTTTTTGATTTCTTCTATTTCAGCTTCTCTTTTTTCGATTTTATCTTCGAGTTCTTTCTTATATTTTTGTTCGGCTTTAGTTAACTCGGTTTCAAAAAGTTGTTCGGTCTGATATTTATTAAAATGTTCTGTACGCCACTTATTGAGTTCTCTTATTTTTGAGTCGTTTTGACTTATTTCCGTTCTGAAATTAGTCTTTATGTTTTCAATGAGTTTTTCCAAATCCCATTTTTGTTCTTTGGTTGTCGCATTTCGATAGTTAGAAACCGCATTTTTGTAATCTTCAATCGAAATTTTACTCTTTTTTAGAGCTGTTTTCAAATCACTGTCTAAAGCAAAACGGCTAATAAGTGAATTTCCGTTTTTGATGTTGATATCAATATTCGGAAGTGTTTCCAATTGTGTGTGAGTTTTATAATAAGCATTTTTCAGCAACTCTATCCACAACCTCAAACGACAAATTTTAACCGAATTCGGGTTGATGTCCACCCCAAACAAACAGTTTTCGATAATGATTTGTTTTTCGTGAAACAAAGTTTCTTGAACTCTTTGACTTTCAGGATGATTCGGATTGTATTCAAATAGTTTTCCGTCTTCGTCAGTGATTACTAATTCGTCATTTTCGACTTTTACACTATATTCTTTCAGACGATTTCCATTTTTATCCTGTAGAATTCTTAAATCGTTTTTAATAGCTATCAGTTCGTTAAGAGCCGAAACCAAAAAATGTCCCGACCCCACAGCAGGATCACATATTTTTATAGCGTTGATAATGTCGTTAGCTTCTGTTTTGTTTTCAATTTTGTTGTATAGTTCATCAAAACTCTCTACATTCCAACCTTTTGTTTCGTTGAATTTCTGTACAACAGTTTTCCTTAAAGTCTCACGACACATATACATCGTAATCATTCCGGGAGTGAAGAAGCTTCCGTCTTTGTAGCCATTTATTTTTTCGAAAATCAATCCGAGAACCGAAGCGTTGATAAGTGTTTTGTTTTCTTCCTGAATTTCTTCCGAACCTTCACTACTAAAATCATAAGCATCCAAAAAGTCAAACAAATATTGCAAAGCTGAAAGGTCTCCTGTTCGTTTCTTGCCTTGTTCGTCTTTAAGAACTGTTGAAGAAAGTATCGGAATGGTTTTATTATCTTTCAGATTACTGATAAACAAAGTCTGGTGTTCTAATTCCGTTGGTTCAAAAAGAGAACTATTCAGATAAGGTACTTTTTCGTATAGTTTTTTTACATCCTCATTTCTATCTTGAACATCTTTTGCTAGAACCTGAAAAAACAAACTGTTCAAATCATCATATTCTCTGATTTTTTCATTGTTTAAAAAAGCATACTGTTTATCTCCTTTATGATAGGTGATAAGTTGTGCTTCCAACAATTTGAGAAACAAAATACGGTTTATCCAAGTAATATTGAGTGTAAGAGCTACATTAAACAATCGCTCTTCATAGGTTTCACCATACAAAAACGCCTTATCCAAACGATTGATTTTATTCAGGCTATCTAACTGAATAATAGTATCTTCGAGCATTGTTCCTGAAATTCGCTGACCTTCTTTTTGTCTTTCAATCAGGCGTTTTCCTCCGTCTTTGGTTTCGGTAAGCCCAATAATATGTAATAATTCTGAATAAAAACCTTTGTCTAGTGAATTACTGTCGTTGATAAAAGGAAGTTTTAATAAATGCTCGGGAGAAAGAATTTTGTATAAAGCGATTAACTGATTGTCATCTGCTTTATCATTGTTTTTTGCGATTTTCTCATAATCTCGAAGGTCAAAATAAGTAAATTCAATTTCCTGTTCGATATTAGCAATAAAAGGTTTGGCAATTTCCGAATAGAAAAAATCAGTTGTCGTTCCCGAAAGTCTGCTGTTTTCAAAGTCTTCAAATTGCTTAACAAATGCCTTATTTCTGGTAAACAATTTTTCAAAAACCGAAATGTCAAAAACATACCATTCATAAATATTGGTAATAATCAGGTTTTTAACTTCAATATTTTTAGCTGATATTCTTTCTCGTAAATAATATAAAATTAACTCCTGAAAAGCTTTTGCATTCAGATTATTTTTAGAAACCATTTCTGATTTATTACCGAATTTTTTGGTTTCGATAATTACGCCAACATTACTTTTAGATGTATTTCCGGTATGAATAACCAAATCATTTCTACCTTTCGTATTGATATAATGATTTGGGTCGTAATAAGTTTTCTTTAAAAAATCTGAAATCAGGTTTTTATGAAATTCCTCAGATTCTTTATCATTGATTCTTTCCAAAAGCTGTAGTAAATTGCTTTTAAAAATCTCAATTTCAGAGCGATTAGGTTTTAATTTTAAATAGGCTCCGTTAAGGGCTTTTCGAGGTTTGAGTAGAGATAGTTTCATTTGGCTTTTCACTAAATTTATTAAAACACTTATAATCAGCTATTTACCTATACAAAAGTTCGCAAATATATTTCCAAGCAGTTCATCGTTAGTTACTTGCCCTGTAATTTCTCCAAAATAATACAATGCTTGACGAATATCAATAGCCATCAAATCAGCAGACAAGCCACTTTCTAATCCGAAGCGTACTTTTTGGATTTCTTCTAAGGCTTTCAGTAAGCTATCATAATGTCGGGTGTTGGTTACGATGGTTTCGTTATTTCTTAAAGCACCTGTGTTTACAAACGATAAAAGTATATTCTTGAGTTCTTCGATTCCTATTTTTTGTTTGGCAGATATAGTTGACAGTTGACAGTTATCAGTTGTCAGTTGAGATGTTATCGTATTAAGTTCACTTTCAGATAATAAATCAACTTTGTTGATGATTATAACCAATGGTTTTTGTGGGTATTTGTTTTTAATTTTCTCAATTTCGGTGATGTACTCCGAACTTTGAACTTTAAACTTTAAACTTTCAAACAAATAAAGAATAACCTGTGCTTGCTCAATTTTCTCAAAAGTCTTTTGAATTCCGATGCTTTCTACCACATCTTTTGTGTCTCGGATTCCGGCTGTATCTATGAATCGGAAACCGATTCCGTCAATTACCAATTCATCTTCAATCGTATCCCTTGTGGTTCCTGCAATATCCGAAACAATGGCTCTTTCTTCGTTCAGAAGAGCATTCAGCAGCGTTGATTTTCCTACGTTGGGTTCGCCTACAATCGCTACGGGAATTCCGTTTTTGAGGACATTCCCCACAGCGAAAGAGTCAATCAAACGTTTAAGGACAAACTCGATTCGGTTTACTAAATCTTTAAACTGAGTTCGGTCTGCAAACTCTACATCTTCTTCTGCAAAATCAAGTTCTAATTCGATAAGCGAAGCGAAATTCAAGAGCTCTTCACGAAGTTTGGCAATTTCGTTACTGAAACCGCCTCTCATTTGTTGCATCGCAATTTGGTGAGATGCTTCATTATCGGAATTTATCAAATCAGCAACAGCTTCCGCTTGGGATAAATCCATTTTTCCGTTCAAAAACGAACGTAAGGTAAACTCTCCTGCTGTTGCCATTCGACAACCTTTGCGAAGTAACAACTGAATAATCTGCTGTTGGATAAAAACCGAACCGTGACACGATATCTCAACTACATCTTCACCGGTATAAGAATTCGGATTTTTGAATAGCGAAACCAACACTTGATCTAAGGTTTTTTCGCCATCCATAATATGCCCTAAATGAATGGTATGCGTTTTTTGTTTAGTTAAATCTTTATTTCTAACCGAGCGAAAAACATCGTTGGCAATAGCAATGGCTTGATTTCCGGAAATTCTTATGATGGCAACCGCTCCAGCCCCCGAAGGAGTAGCAAGAGCGACGATGGTATCTTGATTCAGCATTTTTGACTTTAGTTTGTGCAAAAGTACGATATTTTAAATATCTCGAGTTTTATTATAAGTTGTAACTGATTTGATTTTCTCGTTCATTTGGCTAGCAATAAGGGATTTTTTTCGGTATCTTTATCCAGATAAATTTTATATACGTATGAAGAATATTTTGTTTCCTACCGATTTTTCACAAACAGCAGAAAATGCTTATGTGTATGCATTGACTATGGCAAAAAGTTTAAATGCCAATTTAATTGTGATGCACTCGTATGATTTGCCGGTTCTCTCGAGTTTATATGCCGGTAAACCGGAAAAAGTAGATAATGTGTATGAGCAAATTGAACTAAAAAACTTCGAAGACTTTAAAGCACAAGGCGAAAAACTCAGAAAAATTGCCGAGGATTTAGAGTTAGATTCGGTTAATATTCGATTTGTACTGGAAAAAGGCGATTTGATTTTGAATATTTTAGAGGCAATAAGCAACGAAAATATAGATTTATTGGTGATGGGAACTACCGGACAATCCGGATTTGACAAAAAGTTTTTTGGTTCGAATACCGTAAATACGATTAAATCTGTCAATATTCCGATTTTGAGTATTCCGCCATTGGCTAAATATTCGAAACTTAAAACTATTGGATTCACAACTCTATTCAAAGAATCCGACAAAAAACCTTTGGAAGAAATTCTTAGAATTGCCCAAGCTTATAATGCAGAAGTAAAGTGTTTGCATGTGACAAAAGATGTAAGCAATCCGGCACTTTTACAAACTATTGATGAGTGGGAAAAACGCTATAAAAACGATAAACTTCGCATTATTATGACCAAACAAACCATGCCGAGTATGGAGGAACAAATTTCGAAATTCATCGAAAACAACAATATTGATATGTTGGCAATGGTAAAAAGAAACCAAGGATTTTTCCAAAGTATTTTCAGTTCGAGTTTATCACTAAAACTATCAACTAGTCTAACCACTCCGATATTAATCTTGAAGGAGCAAAAATAATTATATGAATATTTCCAAAATATTTGAAAACAACAAAAAGTGGATTGCCGATAAATTGGAGCAACAACCTGATTTTTTCGACAAAATGTCCGAAGGACAAAGCCCTAATATTTTGTATATCGGCTGTTCGGATTCTCGAGTAACGGCAGAAGAAATGATGGGAGCCCAACCCGGTGAAATCTTTGTTCACCGAAATATTGCCAATATGGTGGTAAGTATCGATATGAACGTGATGTCGGTGATTAACTATGCTGTCGGAACGCTCAAAGTAGAGCAAATCGTGGTTTGCGGTCATTACGGTTGTGGTGGTGTGAAAGCGGCTATGCAACCTCAGGATTTGGGAATTCTCAATCCGTGGCTTAGAAATATTCGCGATGTGTATCGTATGCACAAAGATGATTTGAATACAATCGAATGCGAAAAAGAACGATATAATAAACTCGTGGAGTTTAACGTGCAGGAACAATGCCTGAATGTTATAAAAACGGCTGTAGTTCAAAAAGCGTATTACGAGCGCGGACTGAAAGTGCACGGTTGGGTATTTGACATCCATACCGGACAGCTCATCGACTTGAATATCGATTTCGAAAAATTGATGAAAGAAACTCAGGAGATTTATAATTTGTTCTCGGAGTAAAAATAGGAGCTAGTGGCTAGTATTGAGTTAAAGCTTGATACTAGCTACTATTTCTGAGATAGGGGTTTGATAATCAAACCACTGAATATCCGGATTTCGTTTGAACCACGTGAGTTGACGTTTAGCGAATCTTCGGGTATTTTTTTTGATTTCTTCGATAGCGAATTCTAACGAAATTTTCCCGTCAAAATATTCAAACAATTCGCGGTAACCCACGGTTTGCAAGGCATTTAGGTGTTTGTTCGGATATAATTTTTTGGCTTCTTCCAAAAATCCGTTTGCTATCATGATATCTACGCGCTTGTTGATACGGTCATAAATGACTTCGCGAGGTGCATCCAATCCGATAATTATAGAATTGAAATTTCGTTTGTTATTAGCTTGATTAAGATAAGACGAATAAGGTTTTCCGCTTCCAACAGATACTTCCACATATCGGCTCATTCGCTGTGGATTCTCGAGCGTTTGTGGATTTTCCGTTTTTAGTTTTTCGTAATAAAAAGGATCAGCTTCTTGGAGTTTTTCTTGAAGAAATTCAATTCCTTTTGTTTCGTATTCCACTCGGAGATTTTCACGCACTTGCGGATCGATTTCCGGAAATTCATCAAATCCTCTCAGCACGGCATCTACATATAATCCTGAGCCGCCAACCATAATTTGAATAGGATTTTTTAGAAATAATTCGTCCAATTTAAGTAAAGCTTCGCGCTCAAAATCGCCTACATTATAGGTGTCGAAAATACTTTTGTTTTGGATAAAATGATGGGGTGCTGATTGAAGTTCCTCCGAATCAGGAACAGCCGTACCGATGGACATTTCTTTAAAAAACTGTCTGGAATCACACGAAATAATCTCACAATCGAAATGTTGGGCAAGCTCAATGGCTTTTGCCGTTTTCCCGATAGCCGTTACCCCGACAACAACAAGTAAAGTATTATTCATTCTCTAGTTCAAATCCGCAATTGTAGCAAAATACACTTTGTTCTCTGTGGTCAGATTTTCCGCAGTGTTGACAAGCTCGTTTTTGTTTTTTCTTTTTCGGATTATATATTGCATTGGCGTATTCTGCGGTTACAATTCCGGTAGGAACGGCGATAATACCGTAACCCATTACCATGATGACCGAAGCAATGATTTTACCCAAAGTAGTAACCGGCGTGATGTCTCCGTATCCCACTGTAGTCAAAGTCACTATAACCCAATAAATACTGGAAGGGATGCTATGGAAACCATTTTCTCCGTGTTCTACTACATACATTAGCGAACCGAGCAAACAACTCACAATGATAACAAAGTATATAAAAACGGTAATTTTCTTACGACTCGCTTTGATGGCCAATTTCATATGCGATTCTTGTCCGGTGAAACTTGCCAGATTTAAAACCCTGAACAAACGCAATAAACGCAATGCACGAATTACCGAAAGCACTTGTGTGCCGGGAATAAAAAACGATAAATACATCGGGAGTACAGCAATCAAATCAATGATTCCGTAAAAGCTTGTGATGTATTCTTTCGGTTTTTTGGTAGAAATGATTCTCAGAATATATTCAATAGAGAAGAAAATGGTAATAACCCATTCTGATATATATAAAAAAGTATGGTACTTGGCATCTAATGATTTTACCGTTTCTAGCATTACTAGAATAACGCTCAAAAAGATGAGTGCAAGTAACGTGATGTCAAATAACTTGCCATAGACCGTATTCACACCATAGATAGTAATGTGAATGCGTTGTCTAATAATATCCCATTTCGATTTTTCTTCTCTCATTTGTCCAATAAATCTGCTCCAAAGGTATATAAAATAATGTTTTAAACTATTATTTACCTTAGGATGACAAATTCACAACGTCTATTGATAGCATGCTGTTCTTCGGTACAATTATCACCACAGCGAATAAGAGGTTTACTTTCGCCGTAACCTTTCCATTTGACGCGTTTTTCTTGGATTCCTTGGCTCATTAAGTATTGCGCTACAGCTTGTGCTCTTTTGATTGATAATCGGAGGTTATAAGTATCTGAAGCTTGAGTATCGGTATGTGCGCGGAGTTCAATTTCTACTTTCGGATATTTTTTCATCAGATTAACAAGCACATTAAGTGTTTGTTTCGATTCTGGAAGCACGTTCCATTTGTTTAATTCAAAGTAAATATTTTCGAGATGGATGTAAGTAAGTCCGTCATCTTTTTTGCTGATGATATCCTCGGCAGATTCATAAGTGCTTAACAATAATCCGATGTTACGCATTACGTGACCCTCATCATTGGTCATAACTTCTTCGATAAACGGAATGTATAAATCTTTAACCGCCTCGATACGATATTTGGTATTGGGTTGAGTAGGGAAGAGGTAACGCGCATTTCCGTCAGCCACAACTTGAGCTACCATTCGTTGGTTTTCGTCATACAAAGTGATGGTCGTCCCAGGAAGTAATTCGCCCGAATGGAAATCTTTCACATCACCTTCAATGGTGAATTTTTGACTGACGTAATTTCGGTTAAATCCGTATAAATTATCCGTATTCTCTCGATTTGAACTGAAAAAACCTTTAGTACCTTCAGCATCCAGCGTAAAACAAAAATCGTCAAACCCACTGTTGATGCTTTCGCCTAAATTTATAGGGTAATCGTATTTTCCGTCTTTGAGCGAGCTTACAAAAAGGTCTAGATTCCCGAAACCTTCATGTCCGTCTGACGAAAAATACAATTCGTCATTTTGGCTCAAGAAAGGAAACTGTTCGCGATGAGGTGTATTGATTGTATTTCCTAAATTAATCGGTTCTGAATAGGTTCCATCAGGATTGATATTAACGTAAAAAATATCCATAGATCCAAGCGTTCCGGGCATATCACTGGCAAAAAAGAGTTTGTCTTCTTTCGCATTTAATGCCGGATTTTGGATAGAATATTGATCGCTATTGAAAGGTAATTCAGTAACGTTAGTCCATTTTTCGTCTACAAATTCGGCTTTGTAAAGTTTTACACTGGCAAATTCTTCACCACCGACTTTTACCTGCACATCACCAGTTCGACAGAAATACATCGTTTTTAAATCTTTGGTAAAAATAGCCGAAGCTTCGTGTGTTGCTGTGTTGATTTCGTCCGGAAACGGAACAATGTTTTCTAAATTTCCCGCTTCGTTAATATCTGCCATAAATAAATCCAGATACGGTTTTTCATTCCATTTGTATTTGGGTTGATGCTCTGAGCGGGTACTAGCGAAAACGACTTTATCCCCATAAAAACTCATTCCGAAATCTTCGGAACTATTAGAAATAGTCAATCGTTTGGTTTCGTAAATGTATTTGGTGGTTTCTTTGGTGTTTTCGATGAATTTTTGCGTATCTACTTTATAACCATAGTATTCACTCAGGATTTCATCTGCTTTAGAATAATTGTAAATCGCTTTTAGCGCGTGTCCGAATCGGAAATAATAGGCTTTGTCAACTTGCGCTTTATAACTTCCGAAGAGTTGGGTGTATTTGCGTACCGCCATTTGCATATTGTTGGTATAAAAATAGCAATCCGCCAAGTTTTGCAGGTTTTCTTGATTGGGTTCTAACTCCAAATACATTTGAGCCGCTTCGACATAAGCTCGGTTTTTGAAAAGCTTGTTAGCCTTACTCACAGAAGCTTTTTGCCCAAAAACAAGACAAGAGAAAAATAATAAAACGATATGTAGAATTAACTTCATCCTTTATGAATTTGGGTTAAAAGAATCGAGGTGATTTATCATACCCTTTGTTTTTGTTGGTTCCTGATTTGTTCAAATTAAATAATATAAAAATCTCGTGCGAGCCGGAATTGAATCGGCCTAGATTTGAAATCGTATGATCGTAAGCATATCCTAAACGTAAATCGGGCAAAATTCTGAAATTCACCAATCCACTGAAGGAATCATCCAAGCGATGTGCCACACCAAGTTCGAAATTATTATTAAATAACGCATTCAAAGTAACATCAAATGATGATGGACTTCCCGAAACACTTTTTGCCATAAAGGCAGGTTTAAGTTTGAAATTGTCGGAAATAGTAAATACATATCCTCCGGTCAGGAAATAATGAATTTCTTCTACTCCGGTCGTATAGATTCCGTCTGTTTTTTCGAGATGTTTCGACTGCAATAAATTCGGAGCCGAAAGCCCTATATAATAATTGTCACTAAAATAATAAACACCTGTTCCGACATTCGGGAAAACACGACTGATATTGTTGGCAAAAGCAGGGTCGGGGTTTGGGTCTGTAAGTTGGAATCCGTCGAAATCAACTTCATAAAAACTCAGTCCGGCTTTAACACCTAATGACAATTTATTTTTTCCGAATTTCAATACGTATGCGAAATCCAAGAAAAGATTGGTGTCGCTAACTACATCGCCAATATTATCATTCACAACAGATAGTCCTACTTCTACTTTTTTGGAGAGCGGTGTATGGGCAAAGAAAGTTCCGGTTTTTGGTCCGCCCACCGCGCCAACCCATTGCGCACGATACAATCCACCTAAATTTAAAGTAGTATCGTCATCTGTAGCATAAGCAGGATTTATTACGCTCATATTGTACATATATTGAGTGTACTGAGCGTCTTGCTGAGCGTGTAACTTATTTACAATCAAAAGCAGGATTATAAATAGAAGTGGGCGATATGTGGCTCTGTTGCGTATCATTATCTGCTTAAATATAATCGTCCTTGTTTAGCGCCTCGTTGTCCGTCGTTGAAATAAAGTATATAGAAATATACTCCGGCAGGCGCTTTGCCATCACCGACTTTTACGCCTTTGTGAGTAGTTCCGTCCCAATCACTAGTGTTTCTATCTCCGACAAACAAGAGATTTCCGTAGCGGTTATAAATTTCGATTTTGAAATTCGGATATAGTGTCCGGATGTTTCGAATCTCGAAGAAATCATTTATTCCATCATCATTTGGAGAGAATCCATCCGGAATCAATAATTCATCTACTGGAGGGATACAATTGGTACGCTCGATAGTAATCGTTGCTGAACCCAAATTACAACCATCCTCGAAAGCATACGTATAACTTCCCGCTACATCCAATTGCGGATTGAAAGTGTTTGTGCCGCTGGCTAGTGATGGTGTCCAAATTCCGCCTATATCAGGAATTCCGCCTAGTAGCGAAAACAAATCATAGGTGTTTGTATCATTATCACAAATTTCTAACGTATTGTCTTCTCCTGCGTTTAAATCCGGAATTAGCGAAATGGTAATGGCGGCCGAACCGGAACAAGTATCGGCAAAAGAATACGTATAAGTTCCTGTAAGGTCAAGTAATGGGTCAAAAATACTGGTTCCACTAGTTAGCTCAGGTGTCCAAATTCCGCCTAGTTCAGCATTTTCACCGAGTAGCGAAAATAAATCATACGTATTGGTGTCGTCCGAGCAAATGTCAAGTGTATTGTCTTCTCCCGGATTAAAGCTAGGTAGTAGCGATATAGCAATCGTAGCCGAATTGGAGCAAGGATTAGCAAAAGCATAACTATAAAACCCAACTGGGTCAACTTGCGGATCGAAAATCCCCGTTCCACTAGCAAGTGGTGGAGTCCAAATTCCACCGGCATCCGGTGTTCCGCCAAGTAGTGTGAATAAATCGTATGTAGTAGTATCGTCAGGACAAATTTCGAAGGTATTGTCTTCTCCGGCGTTTAATTCAGGTAATAACACAATTGTAATAGTAGCCGCACTCGAACATGCTTCTGCAAATGCATACGTATAAACCCCAATAGCATCGAGTTGTTGGTTGAAAATTCCGCCACCGCTGGTAAGGGGTGGAGTCCAAATACCGCCTTGGTCAGCATTTCCGCCCAAGAAGGTAAACATATCATAAAAATTGGTGTCATCCGGACAAATCTCGATTACGTTGCTCTCTCCGGCATAATAACTCGGTAAATTAGTAATAGTAATCGTTGCGGTATCTGTATTACAATTGTCGTTAAAAGAATAAGTGTACACTCCGACAGCATCTACTTGTGGGTCAAAAATATTTGTTCCACTCGCTAGCGCTGGAGTCCAGATTCCGCCCGGATTTGGATTTCCTAATAGGGTAGCGAATAAATCGTAAGTCTCCGTTTCAGTATGGCAAATTTCCAAACTATTATCATCCCCTGCTGATAACTCGGGTAGTGGCAAAACGCTAATGGTTGCTGAATCTGAACAAGCATCGACGAAAGAATAGGTATATACTCCAAAAGCATCAAGTTGCGGGTCAAAAATACTGGTTCCACTTGCTAGCTCCGGCGTCCAAATACCGCCTTGGTCAGGATTTCCGCCCAGAAGTGCAAATAAATCATAGGTATTTGTTTCGATTTGACAAAGCCACAATTCATTATCTTCTCCGGCGTTTTGGCTCGGAATATAAGTGATAGTAATAGTTGACGTATCCGTATTACATCCATCCGTAAATAAATAAGTATATACTCCAATTGGGTCAACTTGCGGGTTAAAAATACTTGTTCCGCTAGCGAGTTGTGGTGTCCAAACTCCACCTGGATTGGCATTCGCACCCAAAAGCGAGAATAAATCATGGGTATTTGTGTCGTTCTCACACACTTGAAGCGTGTTGTTTTCTCCCGCATTCAGTACAGGAACCACAGAAATGGTGATGGTTGCCGAATCTGCACAAACATCATTAAAAGAATAAGTATAAATTCCTGCGGCATCTACTTGCGGGTTAAAAATGCTTGTTCCGCTAGCAAGTGAGGGTGCCCAAACTCCACCTTGATCGGCATTCCCGCCAAGCAAAGTAAATAAATCATAAATGTTAGTGTCATTCGGACATATCTGAAGTGTGTTGTCTTCTCCGGCATTCAAACTTGGAGCACTGCTGATTGTTATACTTGCAGAAGCGGTATTACAATCATCTGTAAACGAATAGGTATAAATTCCTATAGCGTCAATTTGCGGATTGAAAATGTTGGTACCACTATCTAGTTGAGGTGTCCAAGTACCACCCGTAGTCGGGTTTCCTTCTAATAAATCAAATAAATTGTAGGTATTTGTGTCGTTTTCACAGATTTCTAACGTACTATCTTCTCCCGGATTAGAGAACGGAAGATAAGATATAGTAACGCTGGTTGGAGTTATGTTACAGTTGTCAATAAAATTATAGGTATACACTCCGATTGGGTCTATTTGCGGATCGAAAATGCTGGTTCCGCTCGCTAGGGCAGGTGCCCAGAATCCACCTTGGTCAGGATTTCCGCCGAGCAGTTCAAATAAGTCGTAAATAGTGGTATCATTCGGACAAATTTCTAAAGTAGTGCTTTCACCGGTGTTTAATGTTGGTAAGAAATAAATATTAATAGTAGCCGAATCTAGATTACAATCATCAGCAAAGGAATAGGTATAAATGGTTGCTGAATCTACTAACGGATTGTAAATACTAGTTCCACTAGCAAGTGACGGAGTCCAAATTCCTCCTTGATTGGCATTTGGCCCTAGAAGTGCAAATAAATCGTGATTATTGGTGTCGTTTTCGCAGATATCAAGAGAATTGTCTTCTCCGGCATTTAATTCAGGAATAATCGAAATAGTAACTGTACTCGAGTCCGAACACTCATTTTCAAAAGCATAGGTATAAACTCCTGCCGCATCTAGTTGAGGATTAAAAACGCTTGTTCCGCTGGCAAGTGATGGAATCCAAACACCGCCTTGGTCAGGATTTCCGCCCAAAAGCGCAAATAAATCGTACGTATTGGTATCTGTATGACAAATCTCTAAAACAGCATCTTCACCCGCATTGGAATCTGGAGTGTAAAAAATCGAAATACTAGTAGAATCCGAGCAATCATTTTCGAAAGAATAGGTATAAATTCCAATAGCGTCTAGTTGCGGATTGAAAATATTTGTTCCGCTGGCAAGTGGTGGTGTCCAACTTCCACCTTGGTCAGGAGTTCCTCCTAAAAGCGAAAATAGATTATACGTATTGGTATCATTCGGGCAAATTTCTAAAGAATTGCTTTCCCCTGGATTAAATACCGGAAGGTAAGAAATAGTAATAGTCGAAACAGCAGTATTACAACCATCTGAAAAAGAATAGGTGTAAGCTCCAATCGGATCAACTTGTGAATCAAAAATTCCTGTTCCGCTAGCAAGCGTTGGTGTCCAAACACCACCTAAATCGACATTTGGGCCTAAAAAAGCAAACAAATCATAAACAGAAATGTCCTCAGGGCAAATTTCCAATGAATTGCTTTGCCCCGGATTTAATATCGGAGTAAATGCAATAGTAACACTAGCCGAACTCGGGCAATCTTCGAATGAATAAGTGTATACTCCGGCAGGGTCGATTTGTGGATTGAAAATACTTGTTCCGCTAGCAAGTTGTGGTGTCCAAACACCACCTTGGTCAGGATTTCCGCCAAGTAGCGTAAATAAATCATGAGTATTTGTATCGTTCGGGCAAATCTCTACATAATTATTTTGTCCTGCATTATAAGCAGGAGCAAAAATTATATTAATAGTAGCTGTATCAGTGCTACAATTATCATTGAAAGAATAAGTGTAAACTCCGGGTGCATCTACTTGTGGATTAAAAATGTTGGTTCCGCTAGCCAGTTGTGGTGTCCAGATTCCTCCGGTATTTGCATTTTCCCCAAGAAGAGCGAATAAGTTGTATGTATTTGTATCGTTTTGACATAGCACCATAGTATTATTTTCTCCGGCATTTAGAATAGGAATTGGAACTATTGTAACTGTTGCCGAATCTAGATTACAACCATCATCAAAAGAATAAGTGTAAACTCCGGGTGCATCTATTTGTGGATTAAAAATGTTGGTTCCGCTAGCGAGTGGTGGTGTCCAAATTCCTCCTGGGTCAGGATTTCCGCCAAGAAACGTAAATAAATCGTAAGTAGTGGTATCTGTAGGGCAAATATCAACCGAATTGTTTTGCCCCGCACTTAAAATAGGCGTGTTAGAAATAGTAACAGTCGCCGAATCTGAACAGGAGTTAGCGAAAGAATAAATATACACTCCAATCGCATCTAGTTGCGGATTAAAAATGTTAGTTCCGCTAGCTAGTTGTGGTGTCCAAAATCCGCCTGCTTCTGCTGTCGGACCTAATAGTTCGAACAAATCATACGTACTGGTGTCCGTATTACATATTTCTAGCTGATTGCTCACTCCGGCGTGTATAAAAGATTTTATTTCGATTTGAACTTGAGCTTGACTTGGTTCACATTCTACAGTCGTGTCAACGGTATAAGTAAATATATATGGCGTGTCAAGAGCTAAGTCGGATAAATCGATGGTACCTAAATAACCATTCGAAATATTAGTATCACCTTGCCAGAATCCGGTTTGATGCGGATTTCCTCCTAAAAAGCTAAATAGATTTACAATCGAATTTTGTGGTGTTAAATCCGGTTGACAAAAAGTCTGATTAGAAGAATTTCCGGCTTTGTTTTTTTCGAATAAATGGACAGTTACCGGGAATCGTCCAATACTTTCGCACGGGAAACTCACGGTTGTTGCATAATACGTATGACCATCTATAAGGGGTGTGTTTACCGCAAGAGGCACAATAGCATCTTCTTCTAAATACCAATTGGCAAGCGGTACATCTACAACCAAATCGGATACCGTAACCGCTTCAGTAAGGGGGTCATAACAGAAATTCTGAATCGATTCTCCGGTAGGAGCGGTGACCACTCTAACATTTACAAAAACGGCAAGTCTTGAAGTTTCACAACCCGTATCCGGATTGGTTTGACTGGCAAAATAGACCGTATTGTTTATAAGTTGGCTGTTTGGAGGTAGTGGCGTTCCGCCAATCGGAGTTAAGTACCATTTGATATTATTCCCAATAACGATTAAATCCGTAAGAGTAGCATCCGCAAGATTTTCTACACAAACTCCTTGGAAATTTAATCCATTTGGAGTTCCATAAATGGTTACGGCAACACTTGGTCTGTTTTCGCACAGATTCGCAGTATCACCTGCATAATAAGTAGCTCCACTTGCCAGTGGTGCATTCGGAGGTAGTGGAGTAGTAGAAGTAGGAGAATTATACCAAACAACTCCCCCGCCATTATTTACGGCGATAAGACTGGCAACAGTAGGGGTTTGAACATCACAGAAACTTTGCTGAGGAGCTAAAACGCTGGGGCATTGAGCCAATAATTGCTTACTGCTTGCCAAAAGCAATAAAATAAGAAATAAATATTTAGTAACAATAGGCTTCATAAATTACGTAAGGCTCAAATACAAATAGTTTTTCATTATTTAGCTATTTTAGCGTCAGAATCAGTGTCATAATAATAAATGATAGTATTATTGTTGTTATTGTAATAATTGCCGTTGTTATCTTTTTTGTATTCAAAAACATGCTTTATGTGTTGCGTTGTATAACTAGTAAGCACTTGTTCGAAATTTTGTTCTTGAGCCAATCGCACCAAAATATCATAGGTGGTGTCAAACCCGCGGATTGCCATTTCATTGCTGGGCTTTTTGAAGGTTTGTGAATATATTTTGTTGAAATAAGCTAGTTTATTGCTTTGAACATCTTTATTTGATGCGTACAAAGTCTTTAAAATCCGTAGGCGTATTAACGAAATGTCATTAGGAATTTCTTGTCCTACGGCTAATTGAATTTTATAATCCGAAAACTCACTCAGCAAAAAGTTGGTTGTGTTTATAAATAAACCATTGTTAGTCGTATTCAGGAAAATATAATTCACTTGAGTTTTACTCAAAAGTGACTTCAAATTGGCAGTATTCGGATTCGCTTTATCGGTCAGTAAACCAAATTTAGCCTCAGGTATAATACTCGAAATAAGTTCTTTGTCTGAAGTTTTTTCTATATCGCTCACAACAATAACATTCCCGTTTTTGGTTTTTAGATAGTCTAATAAACCTCTTTGTTTTTCCGTTTTCGACGAAATAGGTTTGATATAATTTCCGAAAGCTTCCTTCGCATATTTATCAGAAGCATATACAAACGGAATATTCTTAGCTTTAGATAGCGTTTTAGTAGGATAATTACCAATAATAATATCTGTTTTATTGGATTGTAGGTGTTGATTTAGTTTAGTAACCTCGCTATTTGAATTAAAAAGCGTCGTATTTATTTTTACACCAAGATTTCTTAAAGAGTCAATCGCTAGTAATGCGCCGCTGTAAAAATCCATTTCGGGTTGAGACGAAGAACTATTGAGTTTGTATTTTTCGAATTCTTCACTCGAAAAAGGAAGAACAAAAGCAATGTTTTTGGTTTGATTTTTAACGAGTGTGTGCTCCAAATCCGAAAGCGTAGGTTGGATAATTTGCACCACAGGTTGTTGTACAAAATCCGGCATTTTGATTACCATATCCGCTTTCACGCCTTCTTTGAGTTCCGGATTTAATTCCAAGAAATCTTCTTGACTCATATTCGCCTTTTTGGAAAGACTGTAGAGTGTTTCTTTAGCTTGAACGGTATAATTGATGTAGTTGATTTCGGGTTTGCTCTCGGGTTGTGGCGTAGGTTCTACTTTCTCAACCACAACAATTGGCTCAACTTTAGGTTCTTCGACTTTAGGTTGTTCAATTACAGCTTTCTGAACTTCTTGAATTGGTTTTTCTGTAGCGATTGCTACAGGTTTTGATTCTGCTCCGCTTGGAATTAATATTTTTTCTCCGGTACGTAAAACAGCTACGATTTGCGGATTTAACTCTTCGAGTTTTGCAACAGTAGTGTTGTACTGTTTTGAAAGTCCGAATTTGGTTTCGCCTGCCTGAACAATATGATAATTACCATTTACGGATTGACCGGCTGATTGAGTAACTGTATTTGCTGAGTTTGGAATAGTGAGCTGTTGTCCAATTCGCAAAACATCACTTAGTTGAATTCTGTTGGCTTGTGCTAAATCGTTTACTTGAATATTGTATTTCCTCGAAATTCCGTAAAGTGTTTCTCCGGCAACCACTTGATGTGTATGGGAAGAATTAGTAAAAGTATGCTGAGTGGTATTCGAAGCTTTAATGCGCACTTGATGCCCAACTTGCAACATCTGTGAAATATGCGGATTCAAACTTTCTAATTCGGCTATCGAAGCGCCGTATTTGCGGTGTAATCCAAATTTTGTTTCTCCCGGTTCTACAACGTGAATGATATAGTTAGAATCTTGTGAGTTTTGAGGAGCAAAAGTGTTGGTTTTCGGTATTAAAAGTATTTGATTAGGTGAAATTATATCCGGATTAATAGTTGGATTTAATTGATAAATACTTTGTATAGATACGTTGTAATTTCTAGAAATTTGATAGAGGGTTTCTCCCTTAGAAACGGTATGTTGAATGATGTTGTCTTGTGACTGAGCGTATATAGGTAATGATAAAATTACAGAAAAAATAATTTTCTTCATTATGTTTAATGGTTGAGTTGAGTAGCTTTAGTTTTTGTTTAGATGATGAAAAATCAAAAAAAATCAATTTTTAAAAGTAATTTTTTAATCCTCTAAACGTCTATGTAAATATAATGAAATAGAAAACAATTGTAGTGGTATTTTTTACTAATGTAAAAAAATAGTGAAATATTAATCTTTAAATACAAACTATTTTGTATTTCTTATTTTTTTGCAAAAAAGATTCTATAATCATAATGTTTTGCGGGTTTTTTTCAATCGGTGTGAGGATGTTTTTGAGTACTTCTATATTGTTGATTTGATAATTTAAATCAAAAAAGGCATAACCTTTGACAATTCCTGCTTCAATTAAAATTACGGTACGCTCTTCAATGCTTCTTCCTTTGTCAATAATTAGTAAAGATTTAGAATCGGTTTTTGAAAAGTATTGTTTGGATGATTTTACCTTAGCCGGAGCGCGATTGAGCGGAGGTTTATTGAGTCGAAGTTCTTCGTTTTCTTTAATTGAAGCGATGAGCAAACTTCCGGTTTCTTCATAGGTTACCGTAAACACTTCAGACTGAATTTTTTTAGCCAATTTACTTTCGCTAATAAAAAGCGAATTCACTTTCTTTTTGATATTATGAGTTTTAGAAAGATAAATGACTTCTCCTTTTTCGTTATGGATATAAAAAATTCCGATTTTATTGGATAACGATTCTACAATATCCAAAAGTTTTGGCGAAAGACCCGATTTGATTTCTTTCTTGACCAAACTTTGAAGAATAATTTTGTCAATGTCTTTAGAAATCAATAGTTTGAAAAGTTTTACAGTTGCTTGTGCATCACCCGAAGCTCTATGTCTGTCACCCATTGGGATGCCTAGCGAGCGAACTAATTTTCCGAGACTGTATGATTTTTGATCTAAAAGTAATTTTTTAGAAAGCTCGACAGTACAAAGTGTTTCGCGTTGAAAGTCATAGCCTAAACGATCAAATTCGGTGCGTAAAATTCTATAATCGAATGAAGCATTATGGGCTACAATGATGCAATCTTCGGTAATTTCGATAATTCGTTTGGCGACTTCATAAAATTTCGGAGCCGAACGAAGCATAGCATTGTTGATTCCGGTAAGTTTAATTACGAAGGGTTGAATCGGTCTTTCCGGATTGATAAGGCTAATGAATTGGTCGACGATTTTGTGACCATCAAATTTGTATATAGCAATTTCGGTTATTCCTTCTTGGTTAAATTGTCCTCCGGTGGTTTCAGTATCGAGAATTGCGTACATTTATTTTTTTGTAACAAAGGTAAAAAACAGCGACCAGAAAATCAGGTTCGATTCCCAAAAATACTACTTCCGATACGCACCATCGTGCTTCCGCAGTCTATAGCGATTTGATAATCACCACTCATTCCCATTGATAGGGTCGAGAGTTCGAAATTTTTAGTTTGGATGGTTTTGTATTGATCAAATAGTGATTTAAGATGGGTAAATTCTTTACGGATTTGTTCGTCGAGTTCCGTATAAGTCGCCATTCCCATAAATCCGACCACTTTGATGTTCTGCAAGCTTTTGAATTCTTCCGAATAAATTAGTTCTTGAAGTTCTTCTTCGCTCAAACCAAATTTAGTTTCTTCTTCGGCTATATATATTTGTAATAAACAGTTAATGATTCTGTTGTATTTTTTGGCTTGTTTGTCAATTTCTTGAAGTAACTTTAGGCTATCCACTCCGTGAATAAGTTCCACAAAACTTGCCATATACTTTACTTTGTTGCTTTGCAAATGCCCAATCAAATGCCATTGTATATCAGAAGGCAATTGAGGTTGTTTGTCGCACATTTCTTGTACTTTATTTTCTCCGAAAACGCGTTGTCCGGCTTCATACGCCTGTAAAATATCTGAAACAGGTTTGGTCTTTGAAACGGCAACTAGTGTTACATGTTCAGGTAAAGTAGCAAGTAAATTTCGAATAGCAGTTTGGATAGGCATTTTTAAATCGTGTTTGCTACAAATATACGAATCAATTTCCAATCAATTTTTTAAATCCCAATTCCTAATTCTCAATTCCTAATTCCTAATTCCTAATTCCTAATTCCTAATTCCTAATTCCTAATTCCTAATTCCTAATTCCTAATTCCTAATTCCTAATTCTCAATTCGTAATTCTTCTTTGTATATTTGCTTCTTTAGTTAGTAGATAATGAGAATACATTTTATTGCCATCGGAGGTAGTGCTATGCACAATTTGGCGCTTGCCATGCACAACAAAGGATATCAAGTAACCGGAAGCGATGACGCTATATTCGAGCCTTCCAAAACCAGACTTCAAAACAAAGGATTACTACCGACAGAACTAGGTTGGTTTGCCGAAAAAATCACTTCGGATATTGAGGCTATAATTCTTGGGATGCACGCCAAAGAGGATAATCCGGAACTACTTAGAGCCAAAGAACTGGGACTTAAAATTTATTCTTATCCGGAATTTTTATACGAACAATCTAAAAACAAAACTCGTGTGGTAATTGGTGGTTCGCACGGAAAAACTACTATCACATCGATGATTTTGCACGTGATGAAGTACCACAATATCAAAGTCGATTATATGGTCGGAGCACAACTCGAAGGATTCGATACCATGGTTCATTTGACCCAAGACAATGATTTTATTGTACTAGAAGGAGATGAATATTTGTCTTCGCCCATTGATAGACGTCCAAAATTCCACTTATACAAACCTAATATTGCCTTACTATCCGGAATTGCTTGGGATCATATCAATGTTTTCCCGACTTATGAAAACTATTTAGAGCAATTCGAAATTTTCATCAATCAGATTACCAACGGAGGAATTTTGGTGTATAATGAGGAAGATACTGATTTAAAAACATTAGCCGAAAATACCACCAACCCAATTCGCAAAATTCCGTACGGAACACCGAATTATTCTGTGCAAAACGGAATTACACTTCTAGAAACTCCCGAAGGTGATATGCCCATTGAAGTATTCGGAAAACACAATCTGAACAACCTGAACGGAGCGAAATGGATTTGTCAAAATATGGGTGTGGACGAAGCGGATTTTTATGAAGCAATTGCCTCGTTCAAAGGAGCTTCGAAGCGCTTGGAAAAAATTTCTGAGAATACAAATCGAGTGATTTACAAAGATTTTGCTCATTCTCCAAGTAAAGTAAAAGCGACTACCGATGCTGTTAAAGAACAATATCCGGACAGAAAAGTAGTAGCTTGTCTGGAATTGCATACTTATAGTAGTTTGAATGCCGAATTTCTGAAAGAGTATGAAGGAGCGCTTGACAGTGCCGATGTCGCTGTGGTGTTCTATTCGCCGGAAGCGGTGAAAATCAAACGCTTGGAAGAAGTAACCCAGGAGCAAATCGCCAAATCATTCAACCGAAACGATTTGATTATTTATACGAATCCAAAAGAGTTTGAAAACTATTTGTATGAGCTTGAGCTTAAAAATGCTGTTTTATTACTGATGAGCTCCGGAAATTATGGCGGATTAAATTTAGATGAAGTGAAAGAAAAGATTTAGTTTACTGATGATGATACGGCTCATTGCGCAGGATGGTAAAAGCGCGATAGATTTGTTCCACCACAAATAGCCGTACCATTTGATGCGAAAAAGTCATTTGTGAGAGTGATACTTTTCCGCTGGCTTTTTGATATACGGCTTCCGAGAATCCGTATGGCCCACCAATAACAAATACCAAGGTTTTAATCCCGGAATTCATTTTCTTTTGTAAGTAATCTGAAAATCCTACGCTTGAAAATGTTTTTCCGTTTTCATCCAACAAAATAAGCTCATCGGTCGAAGCGATTTTTGATAAAATCAATTCGCCTTCCCGTTCTTTTTGTTCTTTTTCTGACAGGTTTTTGACATTTTTAATGTCCGGAATAATTTCCAAGTCGAATTTAATGTAAAAAGAAAGTCTTTTTTGATACTGTTCGATTAGGGTTTGCAGGTTTTTATCATCGGTTTTCCCGATAGCCAATAACTTTATATTCATGGAATTTCTGTAACAAAGGGCAAAGATAACCGAAAAATCTTGTTAGTTTTGCATAAGGTATACACTTCAAAATGATTAAAATATCGATTATTGGTTCCGGCAATGTGGCTCACCATCTGATTCAAGCTTTTGAGCAATCAGGCGAAGTGGAGCTGGTTCAGGTTTTTGCCCGTAATAGGCAATCTGTGGCAGGTATGGTAGCTGATGCAAAAATCATTTCTGATTATCAACTTCTGGAACAGGCTGATTTGTATCTGATTTCGGTTTCGGATGATGCAATTGCCGAAGTGTCTGAGCAGTTGCCTTTTAGCGGAAGATTTGTCGCTCATACTTCGGGGACAAAGCCGTTGAATATTTTGTCGGACAAAAACCGAAAAGCTGTTTTTTATCCACTACAAACATTTTCCAAAAGCAAACAAGTCGATTTTAGTCAAATCCCGATTTGCTTGGAATCACAAAATCCGCAAGATTTGGAAGTGCTGAAAAAAGTAGCCGGTAAGATTTCTCGCCATGTGTACGAAATTGATTCCGAAAAACGAAAGTCTTTGCATGTATCTGCGGTGTTTGTGAGCAATTTTGTGAATCACTTATACCGAATGGGAGAGGAGATTTGCCATAAAAACGATATTTCGTTTGATATCTTGAAGCCTTTGATTATTGAAGTGGCCGATAAAATCAACTATTTATCGCCCAAAGATGCTCAAACCGGTCCGGCAAAAAGAGGCGACCAAAAAACCATCCAAGCCCATTTAGATTATCTGCAAGACGATCCTGAAAAATACGAAATATATAAACTCTTAACTCAAGCTATACGCAGTAAAAATGAAAAGTTATAAAGAAATCATGAATGATATTACCACATTTATTTTTGATGTGGACGGAGTGCTCACAGACGGAATGGTACACGTAACTCCGGAAGGAGAAATCCTACGACACATGAATATCCGCGACGGTTTTGCCATCAAGGCAGCTTTAGAAAGCGGTTACAACGTGTGTATTATTTCCGGTGGGAAAAATGAAGGAGTGCGAATTCGTCTTCGCAATTTAGGAGTGACCGATATTTATCTCGGTTCTCCAGACAAAGTAGAAACCTTCAAAGAATACACTGATATTTACGGAATCAAACCGGAACAAGTATTGTACATGGGCGACGATATTCCAGATTATCACGTGATGCAATTAGTTGGTCTTCCGACCTGTCCGCAAGATGCTTCGCCGGAAATCAAAGCGATTAGTAATTATATTTCGCATGTGAATGGAGGTAAAGGAGCAGCAAGAGACGTGATTGAACAAGTGATGAAAGTGCAAGGCAAGTGGAACACCTATTTTGACGGAAAACACGATTAGTGAAACTTACATACAATAAAAAAAAGCAGTCTTTTTAGGACTGCTTTTTTTATGTGCGATATATTTTTATTATTTCTTGTAGTGTTTGCGGTATTGGATATAGGATAGTATTCCTAAAACAGCTACAATAGCCATCGAATAATACACAAAGTTGGGTGTCACTACTTTATCGCCGCTCGCATAAGAGTGAAGCCCGCTGAGGTAGAAGTTTACTCCGAAATAAGTCATAATAATCGAAGCTATAGCCGCGACGCTTAATAAGTTATAAATCCAAATGTTGCGAAGCCCCGGAACCAATCGAGCGTGAATCACAAATCCGTACACCATAATCGAGATAAGCGCCCAAGTTTCTTTCGGGTCCCAACCCCAATAGCGTCCCCAACTCTCGTTCGCCCATTGTCCGCCCAAGAAGTTACCAATGGTCAGCATAACAAGCCCTACAGTAAGCGCCATTTCGTTGATATAAGTAATCTCTTTGATGTTGAGTTCCATTTTTTGCTTGTTGGCCGAATTGGTAAAGATCATAAGCAAAAGCGCTACAATTCCGAGTACCATTCCGATAGCAAATGGTCCGTAACTACCCACAATGATAGATACGTGAATCATCAGCCAATATGAATTTAATACCGGCTGTAGGTTAGCAATCGCCGGATCCATCCAGCTCCAATGTGCAATCATCAGTACCATCGAGGCTACAAAAGCAGTAGAAGCTACGGTTAGTGCTGATTTTCGACCGAAATACAATCCGAATAGCATGGTTGCCCAAGCTACATAAATCATCGATTCATACGCATCACTCCATGGAGCATGCCCTGAAATGTACCAACGCACGATAAGTCCTGCCATGTGCATTAAAAATAATGCAGCTATAATCCAATGGAAAATTTTAACCATGGTATTGATGAACTTGTTGTTGTAGAAAATCTGTAAAATCACAAACAAGAACATCAGCGAGCTGGCATACATATACCAAGAGAACAATTTTTTGAATATGTCAAATTTGTTGTACAGGATTTCAGAATTGATTTTGTCTTGAGTTGGCATTACTTCGCTACCATAAGCTTTTTGGTAGGTCGTGATGTTGTCTAACATTTTATCCGCCTCGTTATAACCACCCGAGCGTTTTGCATCTTGTAAAGAATGGAAATAAAGCGGAATGATATTGCGAACAAAGGCTGAATCTTGAGCTTTGATTGGTGAGTTTGCCAGTTCTAAATACGAAATCCATTTGTTTCCTTTATCGTGCGGAATAGGGAATATTTTCAGGATTTTTCCACTTAGAGCTGCATTCAAAAGCACTACGCGTTTATCAGCTTCGATAAAATCTTTTTCGAACTGGTCAGGAGTTCTGGATTTATAAGCTTGTTCAAGATAAGGAGCTAGTTTATAATTTCCTTGTTCGTCAAAGAAACTAATAAATGGCGCGTATTTATCATCTTCACCTATTCCAAGAATGTGACGCAAACTGTCATTTCCTCTTTTTAAATAGATAAACGGCACTTCAAACCATAAATCAGGGTATTGTGTCATTGACAAAAATACCTGATCAGAATTCATGTTTTTGTAATGATCGCTTTTACTTACTTTACGAATAAGTTCAGAAGAAAACGTGTTTACCGGCTTCATACGCCCGCCCTCGTCTTGAATTACAAGGCGTCCGAATTTTTCGGAATGCTCTTTAGATACCGCTAATAAATTGATAAGCGAATCGATTTGTTGAGTGTTGAACCCTAAATGTGGTTTTTTGGACGTATTCGAATGTTTATGCGCTTGAGTTGTATCGGGTTGGTGCGTATGAGCATCTTGTGCAAAACCATTTAACCCGATTAATAAAGCAATAGCCGATAATAATTTTGCTTTTTTGTTTCTAACCTTTTGTAATAATTTGCGCAATTCTCCAAAGCGAGAATTTTTGTCAAAAAGTATCCAAATAAGTGATAAATAAAGCAAGGTGTATCCGATATAAGTAATCCAAGTTCCCCAAAAATCGTGATTGATAGAAAGTACTGTAATATCCGGCTCGTGTAGCTCTTCTGCCATGGCATTAGAATAGTTGTACGAAGCTTGGAAGAAGCGATAGCCTTTGTGGTCCAAAACGTGGTTCATAAAGATTTCATAATCAAACGGATTTTCGTCTACCACGGTGATTTTACTTTTGAAAGCCGAGAAACTATTTAGCGTTCCCGGATATTTATCGGCTTGGAAGTCATTTAGCTTGATAGAAAAAGGTAATTCATATACTTTACTTCCAAAAAACAGCGTATAAGAAAGATTTCCTTGTTCAAACGAAATTGGCTCACCAATTCTACCTTTAGAACCAATAAGAGTCACTTCTTTTTCGTTTCCTTCTGATTTTACAGTTACGGTAAGAGCATCGCTGTGTTCTTTACTTTTCCAATCGCCGTTTGAAGTATAAGCGATTTTACCTTTTTTAGCCAATTCCGGGAAAACGATATTGGTTCCGGCAAGTGTATAAAGCGAACGAAGGTTAAGCGAGTGAAGAGAATCAGCATATACCAATCCTTTGTCTTGTGTTGCCATCACCATATAATTTCCGCCAAACGGTGATTTGATGAAGTATTCGTCATTTTCGTCTTTGAAAATGTTGATTGCTCCGGCAGTTTCTTTGTTGAATGAAAATAAAATATTGTGAATATTCTGGACTTCTCCGGCTTTCAAGAAGTGTTCGTGGCGAGTTCCTTCACCAGATTCAACTAATTTTAAATAATAGTCTCCGTTTTCGTCTTCTACGATTTCTTCGGTAGCGCCCATTACATAATCTTTGTAGTTGATTTCGAATGGAATTCCGCTGAAATCATCTTTAATAGAGAAATTGTTATCTGTAGCTTGAGATAGAATTAAAGGTTCTTCAAATGGAAGTCTTCGCATTTCTCCTTCGTGTTCTCCATCCACAAATACAGTTAAATAAACCTTATCCGAATACATCTGATTGGTAGTTTCACCTTCTTTAATCGGCATAATCCCTTCGTAGCTGATATATCGTGTGATAAAGGCTCCGATTAAAATCAAAATAAAAGATAAGTGAAGCAATAAAGTGCTTAATTTCTCTTTTCTGAGTAAGTTGTAACGTTTGATGTTTCCTAAGAAGTTGATTAAGAAGAAAACCATAATCACCTCAAACCACCAAGCATTGTAAACCAAAATTCGAGCGGTATCTGTATTGTATTTATCTTCGATAAAAGTACCGATTGCCATTGCTGTAGCAAATCCGATAAACAAAACAGCCATTAAGCGCGTTGAGAACAAAAAAGAGAAAAATTTATTATCCATTTCAAAAGGATTTTTTATGAATTCGGCAAAGTTAATCAATTTTAATAGAGTTGCTTTTTTTACTGATATTTATGTCTGATAAAGATTTGTTAAATAATCCTAAATAAGCCGAGTGTTAAGGCTATAAAATTTAATTTTGCTCAACATCAGAAATACCACTAGTATGAAAGTTAAAAATATTGTCATTTCCTTACTTATAATCGGACTTTTAAGCCTAATCATCTACAGAATTATTTCCAATAAAGAAGCAGATCAACCCAAATCAGGTCCGCAAGGACAAGCCGCTCGTGTGGATGGAATCATCATCAAACCACAATATTTCGAAGATAATTTACAGCTTTCGGGTTCGCTTGAAGCCGATGAACAAATAGAAGTGAGAAGTGAAGTGTCTGGAATTGTTCAGCAAATCAACTTTACCGAAGGTGGAAATGTTCAGAAAGGACAAATTTTGATTAAAATCAATGATATTGACCTACAAGCGCAACTTTCGCAAGCGAAAACCAAAGAAACTTTGGCTTCAGAAAACGCAAGAAGAGCAAAATTACTTTTAGACAAAGAAGCGATTAGCCAAGAGGAATATGATATTTTGAATGCAGAATACCAATCGGCAAAGGCGCAAACTCAATTCATCCAATCACAAATCCAAAAAACCATTATCCGTGCTCCGTTTTCGGGGAAAATTGGTTTGAGAAATATCTCGCAAGGAACGTATGTTACGCCAAATACCTTGATTACTAAATTGGTGAGCTCGTCAGATTTGAAAATTACTTTTTCTGTGCCGGATAAATACGCACAATCATTAAAAGTTGGCACTGAACTTAAATTCTCGGTATCAGGTTCTAACGAAAAATATTCAGCAAAAATCTATGCTTTAGAATCTGAAATTGAACAAGCTACAAGAACCTTAAGAGTGCGTGCAATAACGAGCAACAAAGAAGGAAAATTGATTCCGGGTAGCTTTGCTAGTGTAGAACTTCCTCTTTCTAAGTCAGAAGATGCGATTATTGTTCCAACTGAAGCGATTATTCCGGTTCAAGGTGGTAAAAAAGTATTTATCAAACAAGACGGAAAAGTAAAAGATGTAATGGTTGAAACTTCATCGAGAACCGCTAATGGAGTTTATGTTTTGGAAGGATTAAAAGCCGGAGATACCTTAATTACTACAGGTGTGATGACCCTAAGACCGGGAAGTCCGGTACAGGTAAACGTGAAGTAAACTTTGCGTTTTACTAATTTTTCACAACCACTCGGGTTACCCGCTTTAACACTAAAAAGTTTAAGAAAATGAGTTTATCCACATTCAGTATAAAAAGACCTGTTTTTACTATCGTAGTAAATTTAGCCCTGATTTTATTTGGGGTGATAGGTTTTACCTATTTAGGTGTTCGAGAATTTCCTTCGATTGATCCGGCAATTATCAACGTTTCGACGAGTTATACCGGAGCGAACGCCTCGATTATCGAATCTCAAATCACAGAACCGCTCGAAAAAGCGATAAACTCTATTGACGGTATCCGAAATATTTCTTCGTCGAGTAACCAAGGTCGAAGCAACATCACAGTGGAGTTCCATTTAGGTAAAAACTTAGAAGAAGCAGCAAATGACGTTCGTGACAAGGTATCGCAAGCGATTCGTAGTTTACCTCAAGATATTGACGCTCCGCCGGTAGTTTCGAAAGCCGATGCCGACTCTGAACCGATTATCTCCATGATAATGCAGAGTGATAGACGTTCGCACTTAGAAATTTCGGATTATGCAGAAAACGTAATTGCACAACGCATTCAAACCATTCCAGGTGTAAGTAGTGTACAGATTTGGGGGCAAAAACGTTATGCGATGCGTATTTGGCTCGATCCGGTGAAGTTAGCTTCATATGGAGTAACTGTTGCTGAGGTTTACAGCGCGCTTAATGCTCAAAACGTAGAGCTTCCTTCCGGTAAAATTAAAGGGCAAAATACCGAACTTATGGTAAATACCATGGGGAATCTATCGACTGAAGAGGAGTTCAACAATATTATTATTCTCGCTCAAGGCGAAAAAATTGTTCGTTTGCAAGATGTAGGAAGAGCGTCACTTGAAGCAGAAAACTTAGAAACAAAACTGAGTCAATCCGGACTTCCGATGATTGGTATGGCGATTATCCCGCAACCGGGAACCAATTATATTGAAATTGCTGATGCTTTTTATACAGAATTTGATAAACTCAAAGCCGATTTACCATCCGATTTGAAAATCGATATCGCGATGGATAATACGGTATTTATTAAAAAATCCATTACCGAGGTTGCCGAAACGTTGTTGATTTCAATTGCACTAGTAATCATTATTATTTATTTCTTCTTTAGAGATTGGTCGATTGCTTTCCGTCCGCTGATTGATATTCCGGTTTCGCTGATTGCCACATTCTTTATTATGTGGATGTGTGGTTTTTCGGTAAACGTATTGACTTTGCTAGCTATTGTATTAGCAACCGGATTGGTAGTGGATGACGGTATTGTGGTCACGGAAAACATATACAAAAAGGTCGAAGAAGGAATGAGCCCGTTTGAGGCGGCCGTAAAAGGTTCAAATGAGATTTTTTGGGCGGTAATTTCTATTTCCATCACGCTTGCGGCGGTATTCTTACCGGTAATTTTCTTGGAAGGATTCGTAGGAAGACTCTTTAGGGAATTCGGAGTGGTGATTGGAGCCGCCGTGCTGATTTCGGCTTTTGTGTCTTTGACACTTACCCCGATGTTGAATGCTTATTTGATGAAAGGCGGACCGCACAAAAAACAAAGTTGGTTTTATAGAAAGACAGAGCCTCTTTTCCAAAAAATGAATGCAGGATATGAGAGTTCTTTGCGTAATTTCATGAAATACAAATCGATGAGTTTTGTTATCATTGTGGTTTGTTTAGGGCTTATTGTTTTGTTCTTTAGCGTATTGAAAAAAGAAACCGCTCCGTATGATGATAGAAGCTCGCTGATGATGGCTATCACTACACCCGAAGGTTCTTCTTACGATTATACGGATAGATTCATGCAAGAACTTTCGAAAATCATTGATGATTCTATTCCGGAGAAAAAAAATAGTTTGATTATCACTTCACCCGGATTTATTTCTTCTTCGGTGAATGCCGGACGTGTGAGAATTAGTTTGAAAGAACCTAGCGAAAGAGAGCGTTCGCAAAAAGAGGTTGCAGATGAATTGTCTCGACTTACCCGAGGATTCTCTCAAGGAAGAATTTCGGTAATGCAATCACCGACCATTTCGGTAAACCGCCGTGGAGGACTTCCGATTCAGTATGTAATTCAGGCACAAAACTTTGAAAAACTCAGAGAATTCATCCCGAAATTCTTAGAAGAAGCGCAAAAAGATCCGACATTTTCTATCGTGGATACCGATTTGAAATTCAACAAACCCGAACTTAATGTAACCATCAACCGAGATAAAGCCGAAAGTATGGGCGTATCGGTGTTGGATATTGCCCGAACGATGCAATTATCACTCAGTGGTCAACGTTTTGGGTATTTCTTGAAAGACGGAAAACAATACCAAGTGATTGGTCAATTTGATGATAAAGACCGCTCAACACCGCATCACTTGACTTCGATGTTTGTGAAAAATAAATTTGGCGAACTCATTCAACTAGACAATTTAGTAGAAGTAGAAGAGCAAAGCAATCCGCCACAACTTTTCCACAACAACCGCTATATGTCGGCAACGATTCAGGCAGGACTTGCTCCGGGTAAAGCCATCGGAGATGGTATTGAAGCTATGGAGCGAATCAAAGAAAAAGTATTGGATGATTCATTCACGACCGATTTAAGCGGAGAATCGAGAGACTTTGCAGAAAGTAGCTCGAATACGATGTTTGCTTTCGGATTAGCCTTGTTGTTGATATATTTGTTATTGGCAGCTCAATTTGAGAGTTTTGTCGATCCGCTTATCATTATTTTGACTGTACCAATGGCGGTAGCGGGAGCGTTGTTCTCATTGTGGTTATTTGGTCAAACTTGGAATATCTTTAGCCAAATCGGAACCATTATGCTTATCGGGCTCGTAACCAAGAACGGTATTTTGATAGTTGAATTCGCCAACCAGCTTCGCGAAAAAGGTCTTTCGAAATACGAAGCCATTGTTCAGGCTTCTGAAGCGCGTCTTCGTCCGATTTTGATGACCAGTTTAGCTATTGCTTTTGGTGCGTTACCAATTGCGCTTTCGTTAGGAGCAGCTTCTGTAAGTAGAATGGGTATGGGAATTGTTATTGTTGGAGGAACTATTTTCTCACTTATTTTGACCTTGTTTGTTATCCCTGCAATTTATTTGATGTGGAGTAGAGAGAAAAAGAAAAATCACGAATTAGATGCTATCGAAGACTAATTTTTAGTACGTAATAAAATTGTTTGAAACGCCCATTATTTGGGCGTTTTTTTTATGTTTTGTGTTTCGTGTTTTCTTATTGAGCCTTCATATAAATTGATATTCATAAAATTTAAGTGTTAAATAAATTGTAAATTAAGAAAATTATGATATTTTCGTACATTCTATTTAACTAACTATGAAGCGAATTGGCATACAACTACTATTATTTTCTTTATTTCTTACCTCTTTACTTTCTTGTTCCAAAGACGATAATTACATAGCGGTCGATGATGACCCGATAGCAGAATCGCCAGTAGTGTTGGATTTAGCGCAAGTACCGTATGATAAGTTATCGGAGTATAACTTTTTTAGCGGCGATATGAAAGAACAAAATCCTGTTTTAGGAGTGCTCCCGTTTGAACCTATCAGTTCGCTTTTTACAGATTATGCAAAAAAGAAGCGATTTGTTTGGATGCCAAAAAATAGCAAAGCCACCTATCAAGGAGATGGCACCATACTGGATTTTCCGGTAGGGACAGCACTTATCAAGACATTTTATTATGAAAATGTACAACCTTCGAACAGCAAGAAAATAATCGAAACCCGTTTGATGATTAAAAAGCAAACCGGATGGATTTTTGCTAATTATGTGTGGAATGAAAATCAAACCGAAGCTTTGTTGGATAATCAAGGCTCATTTGTGGATTTATCTTGGCTAGAAGCCGGGCAACCCAAGCAAACGACCTATAGAATTCCGTCAGAAGCTGAATGTTTGACCTGTCATAAAAAATCAGATAACCCGATTCCAATCGGACCGAAACCTCAAAATCTCAATTCACTTTATACCTATTCTGACGGAAGTAAAAATCAATTGGCGAAATGGATAGAAATGGGTTATTTGGACGGAAGCAACGTGCCTGGAAATATAGAATCAATGGTTAAATGGAACGATGCTTCTCAACCTTTGGAGCTTAGAGTTCGCTCTTATATAGACATCAATTGCGCGCATTGTCATGCCGAAAATAGTCATTGCGATTATCGTCCGATTCGTTTAGCGTTTAATGAAACCAGCAATCCTACGAATTTAGGAATCTGTGTAACTCCTGATGAATTTATCAATAGCTCATTATCCTACATAATTGCTCCGGGCAATTATCAACGTTCAGCTCTTCATTATCGATTAACTACCAACGAAGAAAACCTTAGAATGCCGCTGATGGGCAGGTCTATGGTTCATCAAGAAGGGGTTGAAATGATCGAAGAATGGATTAATTCTTTAACTCAAGTTTGTAACTAACTTTAATAGTAATCACATGAAAAAAATTATTTTCTTTTTTATGGTTTGTCTGGTAAGCCCATGTTTATTGGCTCAAGACACATGTGCTACTGCATTGCCTATTTCGGTAGGACAGTTTGTGGTGGACGCAGTTAATGGTAACGAGGTGCCATCACCGATTTGTGCTCCAAATGGAACGGGTGCAACCAAAGGAGAGTGGTATACGTACACCGCTACCCAAGATTATTCTGTTACCATAAGCACTAGTTTAGCAGTAAATCAAGGAAAGGATACACGTATTCACGTATATACCGGTACTTGTGGCAATTTAGCTTGTTATGCGGGTGATGATGATAGTGGTGATGGGTATTTGTCTATTGTGAATTTTTACGCACAACAAGGACAAACGTATTATATAGCTTTTGATAACCGTTGGAATTCTTCAGGATTTACTTTTCAAGTAACTGAGCAAGAATATGTAGCTCCTCCATTAACTTTTATGCCAACTCAAGCGAATTTTACAGCGAATTATAAAATTTGCGTAGTAGATATGAATGGTGATTATCTAGATGATATCGTAGGGGTTTCAGGAAATCAAATTACTATTTTGTATCAACTTCCTGAAGGGGGATTCAATACAGTAAATATTCCTGTAGCTTCAACAGCATATATGCCTTCATGGAGTTTGGCAGCAGGTGACTGGGACGGAAATGGTTATAATGATTTGGTGTATGGAGGCGGAAGCGGAATAACATTAATGTTAGCTAATAATACAGGAACCGGATATACTCCGTTTACTTCTAATACGTATATCTTTTCTCAAAGAACGAATTTCGTAGATATTAATAATGATGGGAACTTAGATATTTTTGTTTGTCATGACGTTCAACCGAATGTTTATTTTATAAATGATAGCGCTAACGGTATGGTATTTAATCAAGGAGGAATAGGAGATTTCCCGTCAGGAGGAAATTATGGTTCTATTTGGTTTGATTATGATAATGATGGAGATGTTGATTTATTTATATCTAAATGTAGAGGAGGAAATACCGGAGCAAACATCAATGAGCTTCACAGAAATAACGGAGATGGAACTTTCACTAACGTAGCTCCGGATATTGCTATGAATGACCCGATTCAGACTTGGAGCTCCGCAGTGGGAGATTTTAACAATGATGGATTTATGGATATTTTGGTAGGTGCGAGTTCATTTGCTAATGGCGGACACTTATTAAAAAGAAATAATGGTGATGGTACATTTACCGATGTTACTACAGGTTCAGGATTTGATACTTATAACGGGACAAGTTATGAATATACTGCTCATGACTTTGATAATGATGGATTTATTGATATTTATGGACCAAACGGAACAGTATTTTTAAACAACGGAGATATGACTTTTACTTTGTTTAACTCTCCTTCTAACGAAGGTCCGATTGGAGATTTAAATAATGATGGTTTCTTGGATGTTCATAATGATAATACCATTTATTACAACCAACCAAACGGAAACAATTGGTTAAAAGTTACGCTACAAGGAGTTGAAAGCAACAGAAACGGAATTGGTGCTCGTATAGAAATTCACGGAGATTGGGGAATCCAAATCCGCGATATTATGAGCGGAACAGGATTCGAATATATGAGCACGCTAAATGCTCACTTCGGTATCGGTCAGTCTACTGACATTACGCAATTGGTGATTAAATGGCCTTCAGGAGTAATTGATGTAATCAATAATCCAACGATCAACCAAACGGCTCATATAGTTGAAGGACAAACCCTATCAGTAGAAAATCCGATTGCAGTTCTTGAGTTTTCGATGTATCCGAACCCGACTGATAATGTCCTAAATATAGTATCATCTACAGATACTTTTGTGAATGCTATTGTGTATGATATGAGCGGAAGAGTAGTGCTGAACAAAAAACTAGACGACGCTCATCAAGTAAATGTAGCGCCTTTACAATCAGGTAATTATCTGTTACAATTAAAATCCGATAAAGGAATTTATACAACGAAGCGTTTTATTAAAAAATAAGCTTTAGAATAATAAAAATCAAAAGCCTCCAAACTAAGTTTGGAGGCTTTTTTCTTTCTTATCATACATCAATGGATAGGGAAGAAGCACAGCGTAATTTTGTATAAGAAAATTAAAAACACAGAGTTATGAAAACTAAAAATGTAGAATTAGTAGTAGCACCACCAACTCCACACTATGTAGGAGATGGTTTCAGAGTACACAACTTTATACCTAGCGGATACCATTTAGATATGGAAAGAATGAGTCCTTTTATTATGTTGGATTATAATTCAGAATATTACTTCCCGCCAACACCAAATCAAAGAGGAGTAGGAGTTCATCCGCACAGAGGTTTTGAAACGGTTACCATTGCTTATCAAGGAAAAGTAGCGCATCACGACAGTGCCGGAAACAGCGGAGTGATAGAGCCCGGAGATGTACAGTGGATGACCGCAGCATCTGGCATATTACACAAAGAATACCACGAAAAAGAATTCAGCCAACAAGGAGGATTGTTTCAAATGGTGCAGCTTTGGGTGAACTTACCTGCCAAAGACAAAATGAGCACGCCTAAATATCAAGGTATTTTAAACAAAGATATTCCGAAAGTGAATTTACCTCACAACGCCGGATTAGTTGAAGTGATTGCCGGAAATTATCAAGGCGTACAAGGTAAAGCAAGCACTTTTTCGCCCGTATATATGCTCAATGCAAAATTGAACAATTACGGAAAAGCCGAATTCAACTTACCGGAACATTTCAATACTGGATTGATCGTTATCAAAGGAAGTATCAAAGTCAATGAATCAGATGAAATTGTAGCTACCGACCATTTTGTATTGTTTGAAAACAAAGGCGAAAATTTTACAGTTGAAGCGCAGCAAGACGATACCATTGTATTAGTTTTATCAGGAGAGCCAATTAAGGAGCCAATTGCCGCTCACGGACCATTTGTAATGAATACCCATCAAGAAATCCTTCAAGCCTTTGAAGATTTCAACTTAGGGAAATTCGGATATTTAGATTAATTTGAAAACTAAAAAACCACTCCTTTTGAGAGTGGTTTTTTTATTTTATTCTGAAAGTATTAGTGACATGAAGGATCTAAATGTTTTTTGATTGAGCCACCATTACACGTTGGAATTTCGTCAAATGGCAGGATATTTCCTTCTGCATCTTTGATTTCTCCGATGGTCAAAAATCCATCATTATCATCGTCTTTGTCCAAATAATTCGGGATTCCGTCGCCATCCGAATCATATTTTCGAGGATCATCTCCTAAATTTTCTACTTCAAAACGCGATGGAATTCCGTCACTATCATGATCTCTGTATCTCAACGTATTGAGATTAAAAGAGAAAATTAAAGTAGAATACGGAATAATATTGGTTCTACTTTCATTGTAATAAGCAAGCCCAGAAGGGATAATCACCAGTCCGGAACCAGCTCCTTCGAACACATCCGTTACTGGGTTGTAAATTCCGGTTTGGAATTCCGGGAAAACTTGTGTCCATCCTTCGATAACGCCATCAAGAGTCAACCAAATTGGGTTGGGTGTATTATCAAATTGAGTTCCATCCATTAGCCATCCTCTGTACGATACAAAAATAGAATCCACGTGTGATGGTCTTTGATTTACGCCTTCATTGAATTTTAAATAATACAATTTGTAGTCAATATCGTGCTTGTTTACGATTTTAAACTGAAGGTTCGGGTGTTGTGCAAGTGGTGTTTGCTCCCCATTTTCAGGGATTTCAATAATAGTAGCATCCAATCCTTCGCCTTCTAGATAATGTGTAGCCAAGTATTCTTCAATTTCTAAAATTTCATTTCCGTATTGCTCTGTATAATCTCTTGGCGGAATAATGTTCGGTCCATCGTCGTTCTTACATGAAGTCAATGATAAGAATAAAGCTAAAACGGATAGTTGTAATAATTTATAGAATTTCATGGGTGTATTTGTGATAAATTTTAAGTGTGCAAGATACAATTTTGCTTTATTTTTGTAATCATATTAACGTACTTTTCACAAAAATATGCGCATTGATAAATATCTGTGGTGTGTTCGGTATTACAAAACCCGAAATATGGCCACCGAAGCCTGTAAAAAAAATCATATTTCAGTTAATGGTCAGGTAGTTAAATCCTCCAAAGAAGTATTTCCGACCGACAAAATTGTGGTTCGAAAAGACCAAATCAATTATGAACTTACCGTTTTGGATATTCCTCAGAATCGAGTAGGAGCTAAGTTAGTGGATATTTACCGCAAGGATGAAACGCCACAAGAGGCGTTTGCTCATCTGGAAATGCTAAAACTTTCCAAAGAACATTACCGCACCAAAGGTCAAGGAAGACCTACCAAAAAAGACCGTAGAGAAATTGAAGATTTCCTTGACGAGGATGATTTTTTGGTTGACGAATAAATCTTTTCAGAATCTAACATAAACTACTACTTTTAGAAACCCAAAAACACCACACAATGAACACACAACCCATACTCGACGCTCAGCAAATCAATCATAAGATTAGAAGAATTGCCTATCAGATTTACGAAACTTTTTCTTCGGATACCGAGGTGGTAATCGCCGGAATTTGCGGTAACGGATATGTATTTGCCGAGGAATTATCTAAAATGTTAACGGAAATTTCGCCTATCAAAGCGACTTTGTGCGAGATTACAATTGACAAGAAAAACCCAATGAATCCGGTATCCACTTCGATTGATGCAGCTCAGTATCAAGACAAATCGGTAGTAATTGTAGATGATGTCTTACACACCGGAACCACTTTGGTGTATGGCGTAAAACACTTCTTGGACACGCCTCTCAAGAAACTCAAAACGGCTGTTTTGGTAGATAGAAACCACAAAAAATACCCTATCAAAGCTGATTTCAAAGGATTGTCATTATCTACATCTTTACAAGAACACGTGAATGTGGTATTCAATAAAGACAACACTGCGGTATATTTAAGCTAAAAAAATCCCACTCTACGGAGTGGGATTTTTAATATTTAGTTTTTTGTTCTTCTTATACTAATTGTTTCAACGCAATTTCGAAAGCTCTAGCCGAGATGTTTTTCTTGTCTGAGCTAAGGTCGTATGTATTTTGAATCGCTTTGCGGATAGTTTTTGAAGTGTCAGAGAAGATAGCTTCGTCTGTAATTTGAACTTTTTTCTCCATAAAGTAAGCGAATACTCTCGCCATACCGCAGTTCGAAATAAAGTCAGGAATAAGGCTGATTTTGCTGTCAACATCTTCCATAATCGGACCAAAGAAAATCTCTTTATCAGCAAATGGAACGTTCGCCCCACAAGAGATTACTTCCAATCCACTTGCAATCATTTGGTTGGCTTGGTCTTGAGTAACAAGGCGAGAAGCCGCACACGGAGCAAAGATTTGAGCACCTAATGACCAAATTTTGCTATTGATTTCCTCAAACGAAATCATTTTGCTAGATACCAATTTGTTTCCGTCTTTGTTGCGGAACAGCTCGGTAATCTCTTCAAAAGAGAATCCTTCTTCGCTGATTACGCCACCATCTCTGTCGATGATTCCGACAATTTTAGCTCCTAATTGAGCAAGATAAAATGCTGCAGCACTACCCACGTTTCCGAATCCTTGAACAATGGCTTTTTTACCTTTGATATCTCCGCCATAAATGGTGTAGAAATGGTTAGCCGCTTGCGCCACGCCATATCCTGTAATCATATCAGCAACAGTGTATTTTTTGTCTAAATCCGGAGAGAAAGTTGCATTCTCGATTACTTTCACTACTCCGTTTCTGAGTTGTCCGATACGGTTGATTTTATCTGCTTCGGTTGGTTTAAAGTGACCGTTGAAGATTCCTTCTTGTGGATGCCAAATTCCGCAGTCTTCGGTGATAGGAATTACTTCATGAATTTCGTCAACATTTAGGTCTCCACCCGTTCCGTAATAGTTTTTAAGTAACGGAGAAACCGCTTTGAACCAACGCTCTAACACTTCTTTTTTGCGCGGATCGTTCGGGTCAAAGTTAATTCCTGATTTTGCTCCACCGATAGCCGGACCTGCCACAGAGAACTTTACCTCCATGGTTTTCGCCAAAGAGAGCACCTCATTCATATCCAAACCTTTTCTCATACGAGTACCACCTCCGGCAGCACCTCCGCGTAGGGAGTTAATTACTGTCCATCCTTCGGCACCTGTTTCTTGGTCTTTCCAGTTGAATACAATCTCAGGTTCTTTATTTTCGAACTTTTTAAGTAAGTCTTTCATTATAGGTTGTGTTTTATTGAATTCGCAAGCAAAGATAACTTTAAGTTTTAATCAATCAAAAAAATATCCATCAACTATTGTAATTCTGATATAATGACGACTTGATAGGCTAAATAGCTGAAAATAATCAAAGAAATAATTACATTTGCGAATTTTAAAGCCATACTGATGAAATTTGCACTCATTAAAGAAAGAAAATCACCACCCGATAGAAGAGTAGTATTCTCTCCGACAGAAGCACAAGAATTACAACAGAAATTCCCTGATTTACAAATCGTTGCTGAGCCTTCGGATATCCGTGTGTTCAAAGACGAAGAATATACCGACAAAGGAATTGAGGTAGTAGAAGACGTGTCGGATGCGGACGTGCTTTTAGGCGTTAAAGAAGTGCCTGTTGAGGCGCTTATCCCAAACAAAAAGTACTTTTTCTTTTCGCATACTATCAAAAAACAAGCACATAACCGCAAACTCCTCAGAGCTGTTCTTGAGAAAAACATCGAGTTATATGACCACGAAACCATCGTAGATGAGCAAAATCGCCGTCTTATCGGGTTTGGTTATTATGCCGGAGTGGTAGGGGCTTACAACGCTTTCAGAGCATTCGGGATGAAATACGAACTGTTCAACTTGCCCAAAGCAGAGACCCTGCACGACCAAAAATCGCTCGTTGATGCCATCAAAAGACATGTCATGCCGCCTATCAAAATTGTCTTGACCGGAGGTGAAGGCAAAGTAGCACGTGGAGCTAAGGAAGTATTAGACGGTGCGAAAATAAAAGAAGTCTCGGTTGAAGACTTCTTGACCAAAAATTACGACAAACCTGTCTATGTAAAAATTGACGTGTTGGAGTACAACAAACGCAAAGACGGCAGAGTTCTAGATAAACAAGATTTCTATAACAACCCGACTGAATATGTGTCTGATTTTGAGCGTTTCTCACAAGTTGCGGATATGCTGATTACCGGACATTTCTATGGTAATGATGCTCCGTATATCTTGACTGCGGATATGCTTAAAGCCAAAGCCAACAAAATCAAAGTGGTAGCCGATATCTCGTGTGATGTAGAAGGGCCGATTGCCTGTACGCTTCGCGCTTCAACCATTGCTGAGCCGCTTTATGGGTACCATCCATCCGAGCAAAAAGAGGTAGAACACAATCATCCGGCAGCCATTACTGTGATGGCAGTGGACAACTTGCCGTGTGAGCTCCCGAAAGATGCCAGCGAAGGATTCGGGCGTATGTTTATGGAACATGTAATTCCTGCGTTTTTTAACGGAGATAAAGACGGAATTCTACAGCGCGCTAAGATTACCGAAAACGGAAAATTAACGCCAAGATTCTCGTATTTACAGGATTATGTAGACGGAAACTAAGTTTAAAGTTCTGTTAATAGTACCCCTATATTGGTTTATGAGCCTTACCTTTGACAGGAATTCAATGCATTTATAATGTCTTTAGTATCTAAATTTCTTATATGTTTTTCTTTTGCACTATCAACTTGTGCCGGGGAGAAATATGTAAGCACAAGAGTAGGCGCAACACCAAACGAAATCTTTTCGTATGGGGATATGAAGGTGCCTTCGTATGACTTTGACAACTTCGAGAAGTTCTTGCAAATCAAAGATAACGAGGTATATGTAGTGAACTTTTGGGCAACGTGGTGCCAACCTTGTATTGAAGAACTTCCGTCTTTTGAGGTTATCAATACCACTTACAAACACAAAGGAGTGAATGTAGTGTTGGTTTCGCTAGACTCGCCCAAACAAGTGGACGATCGTTTGTTCCCTTTTATGGTAGAAAACGACATCCGTTCTGAGGTCGTACTTTTGGCAGACCCAAACTCTAATAGTTGGATTCCGAAGGTTGATCCGCATTGGGACGGGGCTATCCCTATAACCGTTATTTATAACAAAAACAAAAGAATGTTCTACGAAAGAGTCTTTACGGTAGAAGAGCTCAAAGCCGAAGTAGAAAAGTTTTTGTAGCCTAAAAATCAAGGTTTAAAGTTGTTTTGTCAATAACATTTGCCTAAACAATTATATTTTTAAGTTTCGATAATAAATACAATAATCCTGGACAGTGTTCAGGATTTTTTTTATAATTTTACCTCCTTTGTAAAACACAAAATTCGAATTATGAATCACTACAAAGCCACGGTTAATAAAACAGATTCGTTTGACCTAACCGATACTTCACTCGAGGGGTTTGACGCTATTTCGGTTGATAAATCTACCTTTCATGTCCTTAAAGACAACCAATCTTACAAAGTTGAACTTGTCGAAGCCGACTTTTTATCTAAGAATTACAAAGTAAAAGTAAACGGAAACATCTATGAGGTTAACCTTGCTAGTTCTCTCGATCAGCTCATTAAAGAGATGGGATTTGAGGTAGGTGCTGCAAAACAAGTAAATGCTATCAAAGCGCCAATGCCAGGTCTTGTTCTAGAGATCAGCGTTGAGGTAGGGCAAGAAGTCCAAGAAGGTGATAACCTTCTGATTCTTGAGGCGATGAAGATGGAAAACAGTTTCACCTCACCAAGAGCCGGCGTAATCAAGTCTATTGCAGTAAACAAAGGACAAGCTGTAGAGAAAGGACAATTGCTTATCGAATTTGAATAATCACCTTGAAACCAACATTTCAATGAAAAAAATACTAATTGCCAATAGAGGTGAGATTGCCATACGTGTGATGCAAACCGCTCAAAAAATGGGAATCAAAACAGTAGCTGTTTACTCAACAGCCGATAGAAATGCTCCTCACGTAAAGTTCGCTGATCAAGCGGTACTAATCGGAGAGGCTCCATCTAACCAATCGTACCTTTTAGGAGATAAAATCATCGAAGTATGTAAAGCGTTAGGTGTTGACGGAATCCATCCTGGGTATGGTTTCTTGTCTGAAAATGCTGACTTTGCTGAGAAAGCCGAACAAAACGGAATCACCTTTATCGGGCCTCGCTCAAAGGCGATCCGCATGATGGGAAGCAAATTAGCTGCAAAAGATGCCGTTAAAGCTTATGACATCCCAATGGTTCCTGGTCTTGATGAGGCTATTACTGACGTGGCAAAAGCTAAAGAAGTAGCCAACCAAATCGGATTCCCGATACTTATTAAAGCATCTGCCGGAGGTGGAGGAAAAGGAATGCGTGTGGTGGAGAAAGCAGAAGAATTCGAATCACAAATGCAACGAGCTATATCTGAGGCTACATCAGCCTTCGGAGATGGTTCGGTTTTCATCGAGAAATATGTAGGCTCACCACGTCACATCGAGATACAAGTTATGGCAGATACGCACGGAAACGTGGTGTATTTGTTTGAAAGAGAATGTAGCGTTCAACGCCGTCACCAAAAGGTGGTTGAAGAAGCACCTTCGGCTGTGCTTACTCCAGAGATCCGCAAGGCAATGGGAGAGGCTGCTGTTAAAGTAGCTCAAGCATGTGATTATGTAGGGGCTGGAACGGTTGAGTTTTTGCTTGACGAGAATAAAAACTTCTACTTCTTGGAGATGAACACTCGTTTACAAGTAGAACATCCAGTAACAGAGATGATTACGGGTATTGACTTGGTAGAAATGCAAATCAGAGTGGCAAGAGGAGAGGTATTACCAATCAAACAAGAAGATTTATCAATCAAAGGTCATGCATTAGAGCTTCGCGTATATGCCGAAGATCCACTCAATGATTTCTTACCAAGTATCGGACATTTATCAGTATATAAGTTACCACAAGGCAAAGGCGTTCGTGTGGATAACGGTATCGAACAAGGTATGGATGTGCCGATTTATTATGACCCGATGTTAGCCAAACTTATCACTTATGGTAAAGACCGTGATGAGGCTATCCAAATCATGCTAAAAGCTATCGAAGACTACAAAGTAGAGGGAATTTCGACTACATTACCTTTTGGTAAGTTCGTTTTCGAACATGAAGCCTTCCGTAGCGGAAACTTTGATACGCATTTCGTAAAGAAATATTACAGTGCTGACTTGCTCAAAGGCGATATCGCTAAAGAAGCTGAAATAGCTGCTTATGTGGCATTCAAACAGTATCTCGAAGATAAAAAGATTGTAAGATTACCGAATTAAAGTTTTTAGTGTTGAGTTGTGAGTTTTTAGTGATTGGAATAGAACGAATCAACGATTGTACAACTTGACGAATAAACCTACTATTATGAACGATAAAGTAAAAGTATTAGAAACTAAAAAGGCTGAAGCCGTACTAGGTGGAGGTCAAAAAAGAATAGAATCGCAACATGCTAAAAAGAAACTTTTTGCTCGTGAGCGTATCGAATATTTGTTAGACGAAGGTTCGTTTGAAGAGATTGGGATGTTCATCACCCACCGCACCAAAGACTTCGGGCTAGACAAAGAAGTATATCTAGGGGATGGAGTTGTGACCGGATACGGAACCATCAACGGACGTTTGGTGTATGTATTTGCTCAAGACTTCACTGTTTTCGGAGGTTCATTATCAGAAACCCACGCCGAAAAAATCTGTAAAGTAATGGATATGGCAGTCAAAGTTGGCGCTCCGATGATTGGCTTGAATGATTCGGGTGGAGCAAGAATCCAAGAGGGGGTTCGCTCTTTGGGTGGATATGCTGATATTTTCTATAGAAACGTACAGGCATCGGGAGTGATTCCGCAAATATCTGCTATTATGGGGCCTTGTGCCGGAGGTGCGGTATATTCGCCGGCTATGACCGATTTCACCATGATGGTTGAGAATACTTCGTATATGTTCGTAACCGGACCAAACGTAGTGAAAACCGTAACCAACGAAACCGTAACGGCTGAAGAACTAGGTGGAGCTTCGACGCACTCGACCAAATCAGGAGTAGCACACACCACATCAGCTAACGATGTAGAGTGTCTGGAAGATATCAAAAAGTTATTGAGCTACCTTCCACAAAACAATCGTGAGTTTGCGCCTAGCCTACCATACACCCCAACAGACGAAATCAGAGAGGCTTTAGACACCATTATTCCGGATAGCGCTACTAAGCCCTATGATATGAAAGACGTTATCAATCATATTATTGATGAAGATTCGTTCTTCGAGATTCATAAGAATTTTGCCGAAAACATCGTAGTTGGTTTTGCTCGCTTAGGCGGTAGAAGCATCGGAATTGTTGCCAACAACCCTATGTTCTTGGCAGGATGTCTGGATGTGAATAGCTCTACTAAAGCCGCTCGTTTTACTCGTTTTTGTGATGCGTTCAACATTCCCCTATTAGTTCTTGTGGATGTACCGGGCTTCTTGCCGGGAACTGACCAAGAGTGGAACGGTATCATCGTACACGGAGCAAAATTACTATACGCCCTATCAGAAGCGACTGTGCCGAAAGTAACTGTAATTACCCGTAAGGCTTACGGAGGAGCCTATGATGTAATGAACTCTAAGCACATCGGTGCTGATATGAATTACGCATGGCCAACAGCAGAAATTGCGGTAATGGGAGCTAAAGGAGCCTCAGAAATCATCTTCAAAAAAGAGATATCAGAAGCCCAAGACCCAGCAGCCAAACTAGCCGAGAAAGAAGCTGAATACGCCAGCAAGTTTGCTACCCCATACCGAGCAGCTCAACGTGGTTTTATCGATGAGGTGATTATGCCCAACGAAACCCGCAGAAAGCTCATCAAAACCTTCTCAGCCCTTGAAGGCAAAGAGGTCGATACCCCAAAACGAAAACACGGAAACATTCCGCTATAATAGAAAAGCTGACCAATCGGTCAGCTTTTATTTTTTTAGGATGTCATAATCTATAATCACTTTTGATTCTTCGACAATAAACTCTTTCCGTAAAATAAGGTGATTAAGTATAAGCCCGAGGCAAATATTAGTATTAAAGGCTTACCTTCATTGTCTTTAATCATAATAGATAAAAATATGAATCCATAAATTAAAATTCCCGTACCGTATTTTAATAACCGTTCCACTCCGCTCATCTCGGATGTTTTTGTAATGATGAAATAAGGGATAAAGAAACTTAATATGAGTGCTCCAAAATTACTGTTCACATTAGCAAACGAATCAATTGTCAGGAATCCAAAAACAAATACAATCACCAAATTGAGTATTACGATAAAAAACAAATGAAATAGTTGATTTAGAATCCGATATGTCTTTTGGGTATTAGTTTCCGAAATAGAATTGGGTTTATCGAAGCTTGTCATATCAATATCCAATACCTTACAGATGAGCCTTAAGGTGCTCTCGCGAGGGATGTTTTCGTTGTTTTCGATGCGTTGTATGGTTCTCAAATTAACTTGAGATAGTTCTGCCAATTCTTCTTGTGTGAGGTTGCGCTCTTTGCGAGCATTTTCGATTACACTACCGATGGGATTCATAAGATTACGTTTTGAATTTTCTTTCAAATCTACTAAAATATCACGCTCATCCACCCGACATTTCATGTCATTTTAAGACATTTTATGATTTGACGTGCTTATTTATAGGGATAAGAGTTCTATTGTAATAAAAATACTATAGATTGAATTGTTTTTATATCTTTAAATAAAAATAGCAATCAATATGCTCACTTCTCTCAAAACATTCCTCTATACATTTACGCTTCTATTGTTGATTTCTTGTGATTCAAAGGCAGAAATACCTAGTATTCATGTGCAGAACGATGAAGTTTATTTTTTTGAACAAGGCAAAAATGGCAGGTATAACAATCAGGAAGACAGAAAGAAATCCACCAATTTGATTGCGTTCCAATTATCTAACCCAACAGATAAAAAACTGCTTTTTTTCATTGACCAAGAAGAATTGACATTTGCCAGCAGTCCCATTGAGAAATCAGAAATTGCAGGTTTATATGGTATTGTCAAAGATTCAATCTCTGTAGCCACTTTATCATCTCCTCTCATTAATCCGGAGGTTACCGAGGTAATAAAGGTTTCGCAGTCGATTTATTTTTATAATGACAGTCTCAAAAGAATTAAGTATGATTTGCTTGGACTAGGTAACAATCCTTATTTAGATGAGTTTGAGAAATATAACAAACATGCTATTGTTCTTCATCCGAAGGAAGTGAAAACCTTTTATGTCTTGATAAATCTACCGATTGTAAAAGAACAGAATAGAGAAATCGGGCAAATCGCTTACTCTGAATTCCTAGATTTAACCGATTTCCACACGTTTCAGTTTTGTTATGCTTCAGATGCCAAGTATGTACAATCGATGCTACCGGACTTCGTGCTTAAAGAATTAGCCGAAAATCAAGTTGAAATTTTCGACGGAATTATATACTCCAAGCCCGTTCCGCTCAAAAAGAGATAACTCCATCACGCACCTTAATTGGAACGTTTCAACGACCTCAGAAAAGACCTTTCTTCTTTTGATGTATGCCATCGTGCCATCCATTTGCGAATCCCTATTCTAGCACCTTCGCATCTCCTTCGAGATGTGTTCGTATTTAGGTTGCATATCCTTCGTATTTCGTTCGTAAAAAAGTATCATTTTGCGAAGCCAATGCGAACACAATGCGAATACAATGCGAACACAACTAGGAGAAAACCCGAGTATTTACGGAGGTTGATGGGATTTTAGTTAAAATTTGTAGTAGTTTGATATACAGTGAGTTATAAAATTTAGTATTTTTGATAAGCTCGATGTGCTCGTTTTCAGGGATTTAGGGGTTATAAAAACTGTTTTGGATGTCTAATTGCAAAAGAAAAAGGTATGGCAAAGCTCAATGCAAACAAAGGAAATGCACTTACAGGATTGGTGGGTGAGGTGGTTTTTTCTAACTGGAAAGGTAAACCGATAGTAAAAAGCAAACCCCTGAAAAGTAGCCGTCCGCCGAGTGAAAAGCAACTTTTCCAGAGGGCTAAGATGCATGCGGTGATGGAATTTTTACGCCCGTATCGCCTAGTTGTTAACCGCTATTTTGACTTGCAACCCCCAGAGAATACCCTGCATAATTTGGCAAACTCCTATTATCTGAACCATGCGCTTAGCCTTGATGGCACAACTATTAACATCTCGCTTGATAAGGTAATCCTTAGCAAAGGCGGTCTTCGTGGGGTAGAGAATCCCGAACTTACGGTGCTTGACTCGGGTGATATGCGCCTTTCGTGGCTCTATACGCCCGATGAGGCGGGCACGCACCCTGATGATATGTTGTATGTTGCCCTTTATGCCCCTGAAACCCCTAGCGGAATGCTCTTTACCCAACTCGCCACTCGCCAAGACGGTGAGGCTATCATACCCCTACAACCGCCCTATAACACTACCGAAATACACCTTTGGGCAGGCTTTATCGCTCACGATGGAAGCCAAGCCTCGTGGAGTGTATATGTGAAGGGATAGGGCAGAGGAGAGAGTGATTAGTAGAGTAAATTGTATATCTTTATTCTTTTGCTTGTTTGGAAATCTTTTATAAGATTCCGAAACAAGTTCGGAATGACAAGGGGAGTGGTGGTGTAGAAACAAAAAATATTTAATAGATTATAAAGGAATCTGAAAGAGTAGATTAAACAATAAGCATGGGATTTTAAAAAAATGGTAATGAGATTAAACTATTTAATTTTTGGTATATTATTGTTTGGATGTACTGGTAAACACACAAGTACTTCTGATGAATCAATCGTAATACATTATATGCGTCCTTATGTGAGTACCCCCTTTAGCTATCCTTGTGGAATGATAAGTAAAGAAGTTTTGAAGGATGATATACATATTAAAGAATTTAGCGATTCAATCGTTATAAAAGAATTTTTGGATATATACAAAAAATATGAGCGTGATGTTGAATTAGAAGGAGGTATAGATACTAGAATTAAAGTAATTATAAACACTAAGAATATAAATGATACACTTTGTTTGGCGGAAAATTTTACTTCTGTTATAAATGGTAAAAAAGTAAAACATAACAAAGAAATGTTAGATTATATTAAAATGCTTATTGATTATGAGAATACACCTAGACCTAAATTTCCTAAGGTAAACAATTAAATACAACACATATAGACAATAATAAACTAAAATAGACTTTTATATAGTTCAACTTTTCCAAAGTTTTAAACTTTGGAAAAGTTTAGAAGGTATATAAAAAGGTTATCGAGTAATAAATTAAGTGCTACAATTTTACAACGCAACAGACAAAAAAATAACTAGTATATGAAAAGGTTGATTGTTTTACTACTCTGTTTGAATGCTTTTTTAGCTTATTCGCATACGAATGTTAGTATAAATAGAACCATAGGTAAAGTGCAACTTTATTGCTCTGTTGGTGATTATACGGAAGTAATGAATCAAGCCGTCATCATGGCGGAATACGCCAATTTGATACTTAAAGATTTAAATTACAACGATTCTATCCATTTGTATATAAATCAAGATAGCGGTAAAAGATTATCGGCTCATAGAGATGATAAAAATCCAAAGAAGATTAACTTCTGGTATACTGATATTGAATTTGACACCAAGCGGATTTTAAATATGGTGTATCAAATCTGTAAACATCCGGAAAGGGTAAAAAAGAACAGAGGTGTCCTTGCCGAACAGGTTGCTGAGGATGAGCAATATATCAATCAAATATTACAGAATAAAGTTTACCGCCCCGATAGTGTGGAGCAGTTAGGCAAGATGTACGGGCATAATTACTATACGCAGGATAACCGATATTATTTTTATAGTTTAGACAATAAGGAGAAAGTGCTGTATCAAACGGATAAAGTGTATCAATTGCGTTCTATAAATAGTTATAAATTAGTTATTTTTACGGATGATACAGGGTTTGTGTTTATAGATGGCGAAAAGGTTTATGAGCATAAGTTTAAAGAACCTTTCAACAATAAATTTAGGAGATTTACTCTTTCGTTGCCTTCTTCTAGTATTTTGACTATTAGTAGTTTTTATGATGACAAAGTATCGGTGTACGAAATGAAAAAAAACATATTAGTGGAAGATATCAATGAATTTTTTGAAAAGGAAGGGAAATAAATAAAGAATTTTTTCAAAGGTTTAAACTTTGGAAAAGTTTAGAAATCAATACTATAGAAAACAAAAAAATATGGAATCATTATTTAAAATCTGGAAAGTCAACCGTAAGATTTACTTGAATTTATTGAACAGCTTTACGCTAGAGCAACTCAACAAGATACCGACAGGGTTTAACAACAACCTGATTTGGAACATTGGGCACGTGGTGGCTGTGCAACAACTTTTGATTTATCGCGCGTCCAATCTTCCGATGAATATTTCGCAAGAGCTGGTTAGTCGCTACAAACCCGGCACAAAGCCCGAGCAAGACGCCACCCAAGCCGAAGTCGATGAGCTAAAAGAATTGTTGATTTCGCTGATTAGCAAAACCGAAGAAGATTACCAAAACGGGATTTTCACGACTTATAATGAGTTCTCTACCAGTGCAGGTTTCCAGATAGCAACCCTAGCTGATGCTTTTGAATTTAATAATTACCATGAAGGGATGCACCTAGGTGTGGTGTTGAGCCTAAGGAAGTTGGTGTAAATAAGGATATAGGGCATAGGAGACAGTTGAGAGTGGGGAGTTTTAGGTTCTAAGTTTCAGGTTATTGTAAATAAAAAAGAGTAGTTTTATTTCTTTTCATTTTCCATTTTCATCTTTCGATTAAGGCATATTTTTTTCTTAAAACAGTTGTAGTGTGGTTGAAATAATTGTCCTAAATTTGGCGGATTATTTTAAAAACAAACCACAATGATTTTCGATAGAAAAAACCTTACAGATAGCCAGTTATTGGACTTGTACAAAAAGCTTTTGAAGCCGAGATTGATAGAAGAGAAAATGCTTATTTTGCTTCGTCAGGGCAAAGTTTCGAAATGGTTTTCGGGTATTGGGCAAGAGGCGATTTCGGTAGGGGTTACTTCGGTTTTAGAAAATGACGAATATGTGTTGCCGATGCACAGAAACTTAGGGGTATTCACCACGCGTGAGATTCCGCTTTACCGCCTGTTTTCGCAATGGCAAGGAAAAGCTAACGGGTTTACCAAAGGTAGAGATCGTTCGTTTCACTTCGGGACACAAGAATATAAAATCATTGGGATGATTTCGCATTTAGGCCCGCAATTGGGTGTGGCTGACGGAATCGCTCTAGCGCATAAACTCAAAAAAGAAAATAAACTTACCGCAGTATTCACCGGAGAAGGAGCTACCAGCGAAGGGGACTTCCACGAAGCCTTGAATATTGCTTCGGTGTGGCAGTTACCGGTATTGTTCGTTATTGAAAACAACGGTTACGGACTTTCTACACCAACCAATGAGCAATACCGTTGTGAGAACTTAGCGGATAAAGCCATCGGGTATGGTATGGAAGCGCATATCATTGACGGTAACAATATACTAGAGGTGTTTACTAAACTTTCGGATATTGCTGAATCCGTGCGTTCTAACCCAAGACCAATATTGTTGGAGTTTAAAACCTTCAGAATGCGTGGGCACGAAGAGGCAAGCGGTGTAAAATACGTTCCGAAAGAATTAATGGAAGAGTGGGCGAAGAAAGATCCAATCGAAAACTATAAAACCTACTTACACTCAATCGGTGTGCTGACTGACGCTATTGATGAACAGTATAGAGCGGCTATCAAAGCAGAAATCGACCAAAACTACCAAATGGCATCTGAAGAGCCACCTATTACGGCTAGCTTAGAGCAAGAGTTAGGCGATGTATATGCGCCGCATCATTTTGCCGAGATTTTCCCGGGTTCAGAAAAAGAAAATATCCGTTTTATTGATGCAATCTCACAAGGATTAAAGCAATCCTTACAAAAACACAGCAACTTAGTGGTGATGGGGCAAGATATTGCAGAGTACGGAGGGGCGTTCAAAATCACCGAAGGATTCGTAGAAGAATTCGGAAAAGACAGAATCAGAAACACGCCTATTTGTGAATCTGCCGTAGTATCAGCCGCAATGGGATTGTCTATCAACGGACATAAAGCGGTGGTGGAGATGCAATTTGCTGATTTCGTTTCGACAGGTTTCAACCCGATTGTGAATTATTTGGCTAAAAACCACTACCGTTGGAACGAAAAAGCCGATGTAGTAGTAAGAATGCCTTGTGGAGCTGGTGTTCAAGCTGGGCCTTTCCATTCGCAAACCAACGAAGCTTGGTTTACCAAAACTCCGGGACTTAAAGTAGTGTATCCGGCATTCCCATACGATGCTAAAGGACTTTTGGCAACCGCTATCAATGACCCGAATCCGGTGTTGTTCTTTGAGCATAAAGCCTTATATAGAAGTATTTACCAAGATGTACCAAAAGATTATTACACTTTGCCGCTCGGCAAAGCTTCATTATTAAAAGAAGGAAATGAGGTTACAATAATAACTTTTGGTTCCGGAGTGCATTGGGCTTTAGATGTTTTGGCTAAAAACGAAAACATCAAAGCGGATTTATTAGACCTTAGAACACTACAACCATTAGATACGGAGGCGATATTTAATTCGGTTAAGAAAACCGGTAAAGTTATTATCCTTCAGGAAGATACGCTTTTCGGAGGGGTGTCAAGCGATATTTCGGCTATGATTACCGAAAACTGCTTTGAGTATTTGGATGCACCTGTAAAAAGAGTGGGTAGTATCGAAACCCCAATTCCGTTCACCAAAAACTTAGAAGATCAGTATTTACCGAAGAATAGATTCGAAAAAGAACTCTTGGAATTGATGAAATACTAAATTTGTGTAGATAAATAATATGCATTAAAACCCGTCAAATAGGCGGGTTTTGTTGTTTTTGTTAACTTTTATTTTAAAAATGAATAACAAATATTTGGCATTGTATAATTTTTATTATATTTATCAGGTTAATTTTAAATTATATATTATGAAAAAAATTATTTTGTTTCTTGCGGTATGCTTAACTTTTGTGTTAAGTAATGCTCAGGGATCCGAAAATTTCAACAATGCTACATCACTCCCAACAGGTGTCGATTATGGTGATGGTGCATTTGTGGGGAATGGTGGAATCACATGGAATTATTTCCATTGCCAAACGGCTGATGTTTATCCGATTGATGGTTCGGGTATTCTTTTGAGAAGGTCAACAGAACCTAGTAGAATTTCTGCAACATTTACGGGAGGTATCGGAAACTTTTCTGTTGATACCCGTAAAGGATATACAGGGAATTCTCAGCGCAGATTAGAGTTAGTTATCAACGGAGAGGTTGTAGCTCAATTTCAGCACACTTATCCGAATGGTGCATCGAGTGAAGTTGTGCCTTTTGTAGTAAATAATATTAATGTAGAAGGTACGGTGAATTTGGAGTTGCGTATGTTTGGCGCTACAGGAAATCAGCATCTAGTTCTCGATAATATTGTTTGGACAGGGTATGATGGTGGAGAGCCTGAGCCTACGCCAGTGTGTGATATTGTTGTGAATTTAGAATTTCCGGAATATGGCGATGTTACAACATGGAGGCTTGTGGATGGTTCAGGAGCTACAGTGCTTACCGGCGGACCTTATTCTGCCTTAGATTATGTTGATTTTACAGTGACAAGCCCTACGTTTATAGCTGTTAATCCGCCTTACTCATTGCAGATTGTTCGTACAAGTAATACATTTTATTGTGATAATGATGTGATTTATAATGTAACTGTAGGAGGGGTGACGGATATTCAAGGTTCAACTATGGATCCTTGTTCCGGAGGAACTTTAACTATTCCTCTCAATTCTCCTCTGACGGCTTGTATCCCGGCATGTCCGGCTCCGTCCGGACTATCATTTACTCCGTTAAGTATTTCTTCTGCTTCACTTTCTTGGGGAGGTGAAGGAGGTTCGTTTGAAGTAAAATGGGGGGCTACCGGGTTTGATGTGAATACCGGCGGAACTTTGATTGATAATATTACAACTACTTCGGTGAGTGTAGAAGGGTTAACTCAGAATACCAATTATCAATTTTATGTTCGAAAAGATTGTACGTCGACTAGTGATGGTTATAGTGGTTGGGCTGGGCCTTTTACTTTTTCTGTAGGGTATTGCCAGCCAACAGCTCCTACGAATAATGATGCTACCGGTATAACACAGGTGATATTTGGAAATGGTGAGAGTGATGACATTAGTAATACTTCACCATCCAATAATGTATTTTATAGTAATTTTACTTCTATTTCAAAAGAGGTAGAAGTAGGTGAAACACATAACTTAAGTGTTCGAGTGAATACGGATGGGAATTATACGGTAGTTTCTCGTGCTTGGATTGATTGGAATAATGATGGTGTGTTTAATACAGCTTTGTTTGAAGATGGAGGAGAGGCTTATGTGTTAGGTAGTGCGCTTAATACGGCTAATGGATTAACTAGTGCTAGCCCGAAAGCTATTGTTATACCGAATGTTGCTCCAGGTTCTTATAGAATGAGGGTTAAAGCTATATTTGGAGCTGCCAATATTCCTCATCCATGTACGGCTCAAAACTATACAGATACAGAAGATTATACTATTATAGTAATCGACCCATGTGCAGGTACAGCACTTCCGGTTGCTGCAGCTAATCAAACTTTACAGGTAGGACAGACGTTAGCAGATCTAACAGTAACGGGCACCGGACTTGTGTGGTATACCGATGCTGGGCTTACCAATACTGTTCCTAATACTACAGCGCCGGCTGCAGGAACTACTACCTATTATGTAACGCAAACAGTTGGTAGTTGTACTAGTGCTGCTTTGGCTATCGTAGTGACGGTAGAAGATGCTACTCCTCCGATTTGTGATATTGTGGTAAATCTTGATTTTCCTGAATATGGAGATGTAATCACATGGAGGTTAATTGATGGTTCGGGAGCTGTTGTGCTTACCGGAGGGCCATATCCTGCTTTAACTTATAATGAATTCACAATAACAAGCTCAACATATCTGGCAGTTAATCCTCCGTATTCCTTACAAATTATTCATGGTAGTAACACTTTTTGGTGTGATAATGATGTGACTTATAATGTTACGGTAGGTGGTATAACAGATATTCAAGGTACTATTTTAGATCCTTGTTCAGGAGGTAATCAAACAATACCACTAAATTCAGATTTGACGGCTTGTATTCCTGCTTGTCCTGTACCAACTAATTTAGCAGTTTCCAATATTACTTCTAATAGTGCAACTTTGAACTGGACAGGAACAGGAGATAGTTATACCATCGAATGGGGACCAGCTGGATTTACTCCGGGTACGGGAACAATTATTTCGAATGTTGTAGGGAATTCTTATGTTTTGAATGTTCCTGCTGCAGGAGCCTATGAATTTTATGTAACTTCTCATTGTGGAGCAGATGATAGTTTAGTAGGTGGTCCTTGTGTGTTTTTGCCAGGAGGATACAATTCAGGGGATATTCCTACTCAATATAATGCTACGCCTACTATAAATTCAACCAACTATTGTACTCCAGAACCAACAATAACTATTGTTGTTCCTGCTGGATATAGAATTGCTTCTTTACAAGTGCAGTATAATATGACGGCTCAAAACGGAGCTTGGAAGAGTGAGCAACGCTCGTTTATTTATTCACCAACTCTGGGTACGGGTGAGGCTTCATTGGCTGTAGGGATAGAAGATGTAGCAGGTACTATGTCTTATAACAGACCGATAACTTTTGCTCATCATCAGACAGGCTCTATTGATTTTGTATTAAGAGCATGGAGAACTTGGACTACTGCGGGTCAAGAAGGTTGTAATACCTATAATAATTATGTGAATAATAATTCTTGGTTAATCATTCCAACATTTGAACCTATACCTAGTTGTGTGGAGCCTACAAATGTTACTTTGGTTGATGTTACAGCTTATACTGCAGAATTTTCTTGGACAGCCGGAAGTGGAGTAGAAGAGTATACTTGGTATTTGTTTGCTCAAGGAGATGACCCGTTAACAGATGACCCGATAGACTTTGGATTTACAGAAACAAATAGTGTTACTCTTTATGGCTTAATGCCAGAAACAACTTATGATTTCTATGTAACTGCAAATTGTGGTGAAGGAAACGGAGAGAGTGGATATTCAATGCAGTCTACTTTCACTACTTTAATCGCATGTCCAGCACCAACTGATTTAGCTTATGTACAATTGGGTATGACTTCGGCAGAGCTTTCATTTATGAGTGGAGGTTTTGTGCATGAATTGAAATGGGGTGAGGCAGGATTTGACGTAGAAATGGATGGAACTTTAGTGAATCTAGAGGAGGATACTTTCACTACTGTAGAGGGCTTGATTTCAAATGCTGAATATGAGTTTTACGTTCGTCAAGATTGTACCGCCACTAATGATGGATATAGTGTATGGGTTGGACCGTATAGTTTCTATGTTGGGTATTGTCAACCTGGTCAACCTGGTTTAGATGATGCTACCGGTATAACCCAAGTTATTTTCGGAAACGGAGAAAGTGATGATATTGATAATATTTCAGGCTCTAATAATATATTTTATAGTGATTATACTTCTATTTCAAAAGAAGTTGAAGTCGGTGAAACACACAATTTGAGTGTTCGAGTAAATACATCGGGTAACTGGACGGTTCAAACAACAGCGTGGATAGATTGGAATAATGATGGTGTCTTTAATGCTATGTTGTTTGAAAACGGTGGAGAAGCGTATTCGCTTGGAAGTGCTACTAATGTGATTAATGGACTGACAAGTAGTAGTCCGAAGGCTATCGTTATCCCGAATGTACCTGGAGGAGAATATCGTTTGAGAATTAAAACTGTCTATGGTGCAGCAGTTGTTCCGGATCCGTGTATGACTCAAAATTATAGCGAAACAGAAGATTATACTATAATAGTAATTGATCCATGTGCAGGTACACCAACCCCGTCTGCTGATTCGCCACAAGCAATGACTGTTGGTCAAACAGTAGGTGACATTGAGGTAGAAGGAGAAAATCTTACTTGGTATTCAGACGAAGACTTAACTATGGTAGTTGAAGAATCAATGGTATTAGAAGAAGGTTCTTATACGTTCTATGTAACTCAAACTATCGGAGATTGTACTAGTGCGGCGATTGAGGTTGTAGTGGAAGTTACTTTAAGTACAGGAGGCTTTGATGTGATGTCATTTAAGGCTTATCCAAATCCGGTTAAAGATGTTTTCACTATTTCTTATAGTAAAAACATTACTGAGGTAACTCTGGTGAATATGCTAGGGCAAGTAGTAGTGAAACAATCCGTTAATTCTACCGATGCTCAAATTGACATGAGTGCTTTACCTGCAGGAAATTATGTAGTGAAAGTAACTATTGACGGAGCTGTTCAAACGTTGAAAGTTGTAAAACAATAATTTAGAAGTTTATAATTTCTTAAAACTCCCTCCCTAAAAAGAGGGAGTTTTTTATTGTGAAGAATGGATAAACACAATTATTAAAACCACTTGCGTTTAAATAAGTTGATTAAATTCGCTGGGTCAAGTGTAACTACAAAGCGAATTCTTTGACTGTAATCGGGTTCTTGAATTTCCCATCCGAGATTAGAATATACAGGAAAATAAACCTCGAAGTAATCAGTCAGTAAATTTAGGCGAATACCGGAATCATAGATGAATTCAGGACTATAGTATTTATTTTTGATAAGACCTAAATCCGAATAAACCTCTACCCAATTCCAAATATTGAAACTAGCATTAGTAGCTACCATCCATTGGTTGGCATACGGAGTAACTTTGGATTTAAATCCGCCGTCGATAGGTATAAATTGTTGCGCAAAAAATCCTTGAGATTCTGAGCGGCCATAAAAGTTGTAGTCAAATAAATAATCGGTAGCGCGATAGGTAGCAAAACTAAAAAAGTCCGAATCAGTGCTTCGATGGGTGAAAAATCCTCCAAATACTCTCAAGTTAAATTGTCGGGTTTGGTACAATCGTCTGAACTCAATCTGTCCAGAGAATTTCCCGAATAAACTCGAAACCTGAGCATCCGTAGAAAATCTAAAGTGATGTGTAATCTCGTTCTGAACATTCCAATAGCGAATATTAAAAACCGAATAATTTTCATCCTGAATATCAGTTGCAAATTTGCTTTTTTCGCGATTTACCGCAATATATCTCACATAAATTTGTTGTTGTTTGTTGTCTCTAAAGTTAGGCTCACGGATTTTGAACAAAATAGACGGGATAAATCGCGAATACGAAGCATCTGGAGCATAATGGTAATAATTTGTTAGTAACGAATAATTCACCGAATACAAATTGCCTTCGCGAATCAGATTTTCATAACCGATATAAGATGAACCCACAACAGATTGAGTATTGAAAGAATACATCGGGGCAAGTTCAAAAACGAAAGGTTTTTTAAGCATTGATTTGTTCGATAAGCGAACACCGGGCGTAATTCCGTCATAAAAATTATATCGAAATTCCGGAATGTAAAACAACTGATTGCGATGTGGATTTTCAAAATCACGGAAAAAACTCATCTTCAGCGGGCGATTCATCTTTAGAATTCCATCAACTTGCTTGGAATTATTCCGCATATTGATTTCCGGAATTTTCCCTTCGTAATTCACTACAAATTTTTGATAATCATTACTTTGTATAGTAATTGTGCTGTCGGTTGCGATGTTGGTTATCCATGTTTTAAAGGCAATAGAATCGTTTTTAAACCCATAAATTGACACCGGAACTGTAGCTTGCCCTTTATTTTTGATAGTGATTTGAAGGGAATCTTTATCTTTTTGAATGCGACTAATTTTGTAATCTACCAGATTTCTGGAATGAATGAGTTCACTGAAAAACCACTCGATATTTTTCGGAGAATTTTTGGTTAGGATGCCTTTGAAATCTTCTTCAGAGGTGAATCGGGTTTTGTTGAGTGCATAAAACTCTTTTAATGAGTTTTTTACAATGTTTTTACCCAAATAATCATCGAGATACTTTAAATCCAAACCCGATTTGTATTTGGTGGCGATTTGCTCATTGAATTTGATAAGTTCGTCTTTCGGACTTCCGGTGGGTTGGTCAAGATTACGCCTTGCCATTAGCAAATACAAAAAGTAAAACTGGTCTTCAAAATTCATTTTTGTGCCGTAATACCCTTTTAGAATCCATAGTTTAGATAAATTTCCGGACATTTTCATCTCCGGATAATATTCCTCTAGATATTCCATAATCAAATACATCTCAAACGTATTGGCAATCCAATTGTCTTGGCGAAAATCAAGTTTTAAATTTTCTTTGATATACGTTTCGGAATATACTTTCAGGAATTTGAGTTCATACAGAAATTGATCAGGAAAAGGACGCAAAAAAGACGGAAGTTGGTTCAATCCATAAAACGGATTTCGCTTGTAATCTGCCTCAGAAACCAAAATTTTAGAATGCGAAGGGCTTCCAAGTTTAGTATTGACAAAGTTCACGATTTTGTCAATGGTCAGAACTGTCGCGATTTCGTCTAAATTAGGGTCAAATAAATTGGTTTCGACCTCGGTAATTCGGTTTTTAAAGCTTCTAAAACTCGCTTTTTGTTCCGCAACCAAATGTATATTTCCAATGGAAGAACCTTTTAAAAGATATTGATTTTCAGCTTGTTTTTGGATGGTTAGGTTGGATGAAATCACCTCGTTTTGAGTGGTTTCAAGTCGGATTTCAACCTCGTTCAGCGCATTCGGGGCATCACCCAAATTCTCATTGCTATATTGAATAAACCCTCCGTTTTGATGAATCGCAGGCAGTAGCATCCAGTCTTTTACTTCAATTTTTGCATTAGAACTATATCCAAATCCGGTAAAAGAACTACTCGGAAGCTTGATGGTATACTTGATTTTGAAGGTAAAAGATTGTTTTGGGGCAAGCGCCGAGTATAATTGTACTTTAATCAAGTCTATTTGGTCAGGCAATCGAGAATAGCTAATTGCTTGATTGTTTAAATCGGTTAACGATAGGATAGAGGTTTGACCGAGTTCTTTTTCCTTGGCAAAATGAAAACTTCTGACAAATTCATCCGAGAATCGCTTGGCTAGAGCTGAACTTTTGGAAGAAAAAGCGTGATTCCAATCGTTCAGAATGATGTGATTTAAATGCTCATCCGAATCGTTGTAATATAAAATTTCTTGCTCAATGTGTAAAAGTGCTTTTGGAGAATCGAGTAGAACCTTAGCCTTAATCTGATGATTTTGGGCTAGACCTATCCAAGAGAAAAGTAACAGCAAACACGATATGAGTCTTGTCATTTAATGAGTTTCGAATTTTAAGAATTTTCAAATATACTTCATTTGATAAAATACAGATGTCAATATTTCAAAAGAGTTGCTTTTGGGTTTTAAATCGGAATGTAAAAGTTGAGTTTTTCAGTGAAATTTTTTCATCAATTTTAAACTTAAAAAACAACCTAAATAGAGTAGGACAGAAGGCAAAATTATCGTGTATGAAGTAATAAAAATGGGTAGAAATTGAAGTTTTTGGTTTTTGTCCTAGTTAGTTGATTATTTTGCTTTTATTTAATTGTTAATCAGTGTTTTATGTTTTTGTTATAGAAGATGTCTATAATGATTTTCGGATGAACTTAAATAGGTTAATTATAATTATTTTTATTGTTTAATAATTTAAAAACCAGTTTTTTAAATTGAATTACTTTGATTAAAAGTTTAATTTATTAGTGTATTATCAATTTTACTTATAAATGTCGTTTTTTACAGTTTCAAATGATTTGAATGATGTGATTTTTAGGAATAAAAAATCCCGCTCAAAAGCGGGATTTTAACAGTGAATTTTGAAGTTATTTTTCTGTAGATTCAGAATTGATTTCCGATGAATTTGAAGGTAAATCTATCGGGTCATTTCCTTTGAGATAAGTCGGTAAATTTAGTCCTGCCATGTTGAATAAATCATTCAAAGGCGGAACGGTTTTCATCATACCGGAAACGAAATTTGCGGTAGAATTATTTCCGTTTTCAGCATTGTTTCCTGAATCCCAAACGGTAATTTTATCAATTTTGATGTTCTTAACGGCTTCCACTTGGGTTTTAACCAGTTCCGGAAGTTTCTCGATAAGCAACAATTGGAATGCCTTGGTAGGGTCTCCTCCGGCAGCAGCAACCACCTCTTTGTATCCTTCGGCTTGTTTGGTCAAGATTTCATACAAACCTTTCGCTTCTGCTTCCATTTTTGCGAATATCGCATCGGCTTCTCCTTTGGCTTGTTCTCTGATACGCTCTGCTTCGGCCTGTGCTTCAATAATGGCTTTTTGTTTGGCAATTTCGGCAGGAACTACAATATTGGCAATCTGAGTGGAGCGTTCTCTTTCCGAACGAGCTGTTTCGGCTTTTTGTTCAGCCAAATAAGCTTCTTCGAGTGCTTTTGCTTGTTGTACTTTTTCTGCTGATATCGCAACTCTCAGCGCTTCTGCTTCTTTTTCTCTACGCAATGCATCCGAATTAGCAATTTCTATCTTAGCTTGGTTTTCTCCGCGTACGGCAATGGCATTGGCTTCCGAAGTAGCCACACGCGTATCTCTCTCAGCTTCGGCTTTTCCGATGGCTTCATCTCTGAAAGCCGAAGCAATACTTACTTCTCTATCTTTATTGGTAATCGCAATTTTTACGTCGCGATCTCTGTGGGTTTCAGCAATCTGAACATCTCTTTCTCTATCGGCAAGTGCTTTTCCGGTTTCCCCGATTTTTTCTTGTTCAGCCACCGAAATTTTCGCTTCGTTTATCGCTTTTGAAGCAGCTTCTTTTCCTAAAGCATCAATATAGCCCGATTCGTCTTTAATATCGGTTACGTTTACGTTAATTAGCTTTAGACCGATTTTTTTCAGCTCAGTGTCAACGTTTTTTGAAATGTTGTCTAAGAATTTATCTCTGTCCGAGTTGATTTCTTCAATAGTCATGGTAGCAATTACCAAACGCAATTGTCCGAATAAAATATCTTTTGCCAGTTCTTGGATATCTCCGGGGGTAAGTCCAAGTAAACGCTCTGCAGCATTGTTCATGCTGTCTGTGTCGGTTGAAATAGCAATGGTAAAGCGACAAGGCACATCGACTCTGATGTTTTGTCTAGAAAGAGCATTGGTAAGGTTGGCTTCTATCGAAATAGGTTTTAAGTCCAAATAAGCGTAATCTTGAATCACAGGCCAAATAAAGGCTCCTCCTCCGTGAATACACTTAGCAGAACTTCCGCCTGTTTTTCCGTAAATTACTAAGATTTTGTCTGATGGGCATCGTTTGTATCTTGAAATGAGTGCCATAAACAGCACAAATCCTACAACGACAAAGATTACAATTAACAAAACATTTCCGATCATATAAATTAAGTATTAAGTGGTTACAATTTTTCTACAATAACTAGATTGCCGCTTTCGACAGCTTTAACGCGAACAATACTTCCCGATAGGATAGTTTCTTGTTCGGTTATCGCATCCAATTCATGAATAGTTCCTTTGACAGAAACTTGTATTTTTCCTTTTCCGGATTTGAATTCAGGGATAGTGAGGTATACATTTCCGCTGCGACCTATAGTGTTTTCGATTCGGAAGGTGTTGTCTTCGCTCAATTTTAGGATTTGTCTCATCAGAAAGAAAAAGAAGACTACGAAAACAATTCCCACAAGTAGCGCGGTGAAGATTAAAATGGTTTTATTCTCGAAATTTCCGTACAACAATACGCCTGTCCAGCTAAATCCGATAAGGAAATTTACGAGATTTCGTAAAGAGAAAAGTTGAAAAGGAGCATCACCGTCAAAGTCGCCATCAAAATCAGCTTCAACGCCGTCCGAAGAATCAATGCCGATAAAAGTCAAAATGGCTTGAATGATAAACACGACTGAAACAGGAATGGCGATGTACCAAAAAACTTGATGAAGTGTGTCGAGATTTTGTAAAAATTCCATATTGTTAAGGGGTTTTGGTTGTTCTCAAATATAAAACAAAAAAAATAATATTAAAATAGTGAGAATCGCTAAATATCAAGAAAAATACCCGGAAAAGCCGCAAAAATTAGTGTATCTTTGTCTGTTTTTGAATTGCTTTAACCATGATGCCCATTACTGAAACAGTCAAACAGTTACTGATTATCAATATCATTTTTTTCATCGGAAGTCAAATTGTTGCCGATGCGTATGCTTATCTGCCGATGTATTTCTTTGAAAATCCAATGTTCTATTTTTGGCAACCCCTTACTAGCATGTTTATGCACGGTAGTGTTATGCATATTTTGTTTAATATGCTCGGGCTTTATATGTTTGGATCGATTTTAGAACATTTTTGGGGTAGTAAGAAATTCTTGTTTTTTTATATCTCTTGCGGATTAGGAGCTGCTTTAGCCCATCAAGTAGTAAATTATTTTGAGTTTCACTCGGCCTATAATCAATTGCTGAGTTCAGGAATGTCGGTAGAGAATATCAAGGAGTTAATCTCGAGCAGGGGTTATTTTGATAGTACACAACTTCAGCTTCAACAAGCCTATCATACTCCGGTAGTAGGAGCATCAGGAGCTATTTACGGGATTATGGTGGCTTTCGGGTTTATGTTCCCGAACGAAAAATTGATGCTAATGTTTATCCCGATTGGGATTAAGGCTAAATATTTCATCCCAATACTTTTGGCGTATGATTTAATTTCTGGACTTAAAGGCGGTTCTATTTTTGGGCTTGGTGGTGGAATTGCTCATTTTGCACACATAGGTGGAGCCTTAACCGGATTTTTAATAATGTGGTATTGGAAGCGAAACAGCTTTAAAGGGAATCGTTGGAACTAATTATTTGATTTTTTCTTTTTTCAATAATGAGTATTTTAGAAGACATAAAACTACAGTACAGAATGGGCGGAATGGCTCAGAAGCTTATATTTTGGAATATAGCTTGTTTTTTACTGTCTTTGTTTTTTTATAATTTTTCTATCGGAAGGTTTCAAATGCCAGCATGGCTTGCCCTTTCGAGTGACGTTACAAGGTCAATGTCTTATTTCTGGACATTTTTGTCGTATTCCTTTTTGCATGCCGGAATTTGGCATCTGATTTTTAATCTTATAGTTCTGAATTTTGCTGGAAGATTGTTTCAAACGTTTTTTAGTGATAGACAACTTTTGGGCGTTTATATTCTCGGAGCGATTTTCTCCGGAATTACTTTTGTAGGTTCTTATACTTTTTTACCATTGGGCAATGCGCTATTGGTGGGAGCATCGGGTTCGATAATGGCAATTCTTTTTACGGTAGCAAGCTATTCTCCACTTATGCCGATTCGATTACCACTTATCGGTTATGTGAAATTGTGGCAAATTGTGCTTTTTATTTTGCTCTTAGATGTACTTCAAATCGGAATCAATAACACCGGAGGTCATATTGCTCATTTGGCGGGTTCTTTGTTTGGATTTGTGTATGTTCTATTGTTGAAAAGAGGTTTGGATTTGACTAAATTCATTTCGGTTATTTATCAAATTTTTGAAAAGAAAAAGAAAAAAAAGAAATACAAACCTTTCAAAAGTGTACACGTAAACCGTAAACCGGTTCATGTAAGCACGAATTTGGAATCTCAAAAAAGTAAAAATCAACAACAAATTGATGAAATATTAGATAAAATAAGTCGTTCTGGCTATGATAGCCTTACCAAAGACGAGAAGGAATTTTTATTTAATCAAAAGGAATAATGAAAAAGCTTTCGTGGTTCAATAAAATCGTATATGTCTGTAATATACTTTTGGCTTTGCTGACATTCGTCGGATACGCTTTGCCATTTCTTGCCCCGAAAGCATTCCCGATTTTGTCGGTACTCACTTTAGGTCTTCCGTTTTTACTTACGCTCAATATTTTGTTTTTCTTTTATTGGTTGTTGCAAGTCCGCAAGCAAATTTTCTTGTCCGGATTGGTACTTTTGATAGGTATTGGTTTTGTGTCTAAATGGTATAAATTCTCAGCCGATAAATTACCGGAAGCAGACGAAGATTTTGTCTTGATGAGTTACAACGTTCGATTGTTTAACAAATACAAATGGCTCGATAACGATTCGGTTTTGCCTTCTATCAAAAATATTGTCAAAGAAGAAAATCCGGATATTATGTGTTTTCAAGAATTTTCGGATGTTGGCGAAAATCAATTCAATGGATTTAAATACAGTTATTTGTATTATGTGGATAGTCGAAAAAGTTTAGGTCAAGCGATTTTTTCGAAATATCCGATTATCAATAAAGGTGTAATCGAATTTGAAAATTCTAATAATCATATCATTTTTGCAGATATTGTCAAACAAAAAGATACGCTTCGGGTTTACAGTATGCACTTGCAATCGATGAGTATTACTAGAGATGTAGAGGAAATTGACAACGAATTAGACAAACAAAAATCAGAGCGAATCATTAAGAAGATTTCTCAGGCTTTCAGTCAACAGCAGCAACAAGCTACTGAACTTGCCGAACATCAAGACAATTGCAATTATCCGATAATTATCTGCGGAGATATGAATAACAGTGCTTTTTCGTACGTTTATCGCGTAGTGAAAGGCAATTTAAACGATGCTTTTGAACAAGCAGGCGGAGGATTCGGAAAGAGCTATCGCTTCAAGTATTTTCCGATGCGTATTGATTATATTTTTTCCGATAAATCGATAAAAGTGAAAGAATTTAAAACCTTCAATAAACACCAACTTTCAGATCATTATCCCATCAAAGCTCGATTGGAATTTGTAAAAGAATAATTACAACCGGATGCGTGGATCGAGATAAGCATAGATTAAATCCACCAAAATATTGATAAGGATAAAAGTTGTGGCAATTATCAATACCGAAGCCATAATCACCGGTAAATCTTGATAATTGAGCGCATCTACGATTTCTTTCCCGAGACCGTTCCATCCAAAGATATATTCCACGAAAACCGCTCCGGCAAGCATAGAGGCAAACCAACCCGAAATTGCTGTTACCACAGGGTTCAATGAATTTTTAAGTGCATGTTTTCGGATGATTTGCAATTGCGATAAACCTTTGGCTCTAGCCGTTCGAATATAATCTTGTGATAAAGTTTCTAGTAACGAGTTTCTCATTATTTGCACCACAACAGCAAGCGGCCGAATTCCGAGCACGACTGAAGGAAGAATAAGATTTTTCCAAGCAATGTATTTTCCTTCGCCCAAATCATCCACTTCATACAAACTTCCGGTCATATTGAGTCCGGTGTATTCAAAAAGCAGAAAACCAAAAATCCAAGCAAATAATATGGCAGCAAAAAAACTTGGCAAACTCATCCCCAATGAGCTAATTACAGCAATGAGTTTATCCAAAAAAGTATCTTTGTAAAGAGCCGAAATAACTCCTAAAACAATACCCACAACAATAGCAATCAATATAGCAAAGACTGCTAATATAACCGTATTTGGAAGTGTATCCGAGATTATTTGACTTACATTTTTACCGGATTTATGAAAGCTTTCTCTTAAATACGGAACTTTTAAAGCCAAAGTTGTCGATTCGGTCGAAAACAATTTTTGAGCTTTGTATTTATACGGATTGAGGTATGAATAATCTTCTTCATTAGCGCTGTGAACCGAAATCGGAGACAAATCATTCAGATACAACAAATATTGCTCATACATGGGTTTGTCAAATCCGTATTTCTTTTTGATGATGGCCATTTGCTCCGAATCTTCGTTTTGGTCGAGCATCATTCGGGCAGGGTCGCCGGGTAGTACATTAAACAAAAAGAAAATTACCGTTACCACACCAAAGAGCGTGAGTAGGGCATATCCTAGTTTGTTTAGTAAATATCCAAGCATGTCACAAAAGTAGCAAAACAATCCTAATTTCAAATTCCATACAGCTGATAGCGAAACGGTATCTCACAAAAATTTCCTAAATCAGCTATCGATATTAACAATTGAGGAAAATCTTCTTAAATTTATAGACTAAAATTTGGTTTATGAAAATTGCTATTGTGTGCTATCCCACCTTTGGTGGAAGTGGAGTTGTAGCCACAGAACTTGGGTTAGAATTGGCTAAAAAAGGCAATGAAATTCACTTTATTACCTACAAACAACCTGTTCGATTAGAACAACTGAATCCGAATATATTTTATCACGAGGTAAATGTTCAAGAATATCCGCTTTTCCATTATCAGCCGTATGAATTGGCGCTTTCGAGCAAAATTGTGGATATGGTGAAGTTGCACAAAATAGAACTTTTACACGTGCATTATGCCATTCCGCACGCTTATGCCGGTTATATGGCAAAACAAATGTTGCAGGAAGAAGGAATTTACATTCCGATGGTTACTACGCTTCACGGAACCGACATTACCTTGGTAGGAAAGCACCCGAATTATAAAACAGCGGTTACTTTTTCGATAAATAATTCTGATGTAGTAACTTCGGTTTCAGAGAGTTTGAAGAACGAAACAAACGAAATATTCAATATCAAAAAAGACATCAAGGTTATTCCGAATTTTATTGATTTTACGGATATTACGCACCGCAGTGAGCGCAAGTGTGAGCGTCATATTTTGGCAAGCGAAAACGAAAAAATCATTACGCACATTAGTAATTTCCGTTCTGTAAAGCGAATTCCGGACGTAGTGGATATTTTCTATAAAATCCAAAAACAGATTCCGGCGAAACTTTTGATGGTTGGAGACGGACCTGAAAAGGAAAAAGCAGAAGAGCAATGCGAACGATTAGGGATTACGGATAAAGTGATTTTTTTCGGTAATACGCACGAGATAAATAGAATTTTGTGCAGTTCGGACTTATTTTTGCTTCCTTCACAAACCGAGAGTTTCGGATTAGCAGCATTGGAAGCGATGGCATTGGAAGTTCCGGTGATTTCAAGCAATTCAGGAGGATTACCCGAAGTTAATATTCACGGATATTCCGGATATTTGTCAGATGTCGGGAATACGGATGAAATGGCTGAAAATGCAGTCAAAATATTGTCGGACGAGGCAATTTTGGCTGAATTTAAGTCTAATGCTCGCAAAACAGCACAGAAATTTGAAATTAAAAACATATTGCCTTTGTATGAAAAGTTGTACGAAGAGGCATTAAAAGAATTTAAACCTAAAAATTAAATCCCAAATGATGAAGAAAATTTTGATGTTATTATCGGTGGTGTTTGTAATGGCTTGTAGTTCTACCAAAGATGCCAAAGCAATCACTTATGATGTGCTTACGGATTCTGCTTACGGAGGTAAAAAGAAACAGTCATTTGAAGTAATTGACAATCACGATGATTTGAGAAAACTTTACAAAGCCGTAGGAGATGATTTAGTTCCGAATATTGATTTTGCTAAATACAGAATAGTCGCTTTGTTTATGGGTGAAAAAACCAGTGGAGGATATACCATTGGTATAGAAAATATCCGTCAAGAAAAAGGAAAAGTGATTATAAAGATTAAGAAAACTTATCCGGACGGTATGGCAACTATGGCACTCAGCCAGCCGTATATGATTGCGCAAATAAAAACGACCAAAAAGATAGAATTCGAAGAATAATGTCTAAAAAGCGCATTGTTGTACTTTCAGGAGCCGGAGTTAGCGCAGAGAGCGGTATCAAAACTTTCAGAGACCATGATGGTCTTTGGGAAAATTATCGCATCGAAGAAGTAGCGACTCCAGAGGCTTGGCGCAAAAATCCTGAATTGGTTTTACGTTTTTACAACCAGCGCAGAAAACAACTTACAACCGCTCAACCTAACAAAGCGCATTTAGGACTCAAGGCTCTCGAAAAGGATTTTGACGTGAGAATTATCACTCAGAATGTAGATGATTTGCACGAAAGAGCGGGTTCTACTCACGTTTTGCATTTGCATGGTTCATTGCTTTCGAAATGCAGTAGTATTGATAAATCGCATCCGACTTTTGTCGATTCGGATATGAACCTTTCGGATATTGCTCCGGATGGCAGTATTTACCGACCGGATATCGTTTGGTTCGGCGAGAGCGTTCCGATGTTTGAAAAAGCAATCGAAATTGCAGAAACAGCAGATATATTTCTGATAATAGGGACTTCACTTCAAGTGTATCCGGCAGCTAATTTGGTCGCTTATACACGTCCATCCACTCCGATTTATGTCATAGATAAAAATATTCCGCAGCTGTACGGAATGGATTTCGTAAAAATCGAAAAAACAGCCAGTGTAGGCGTTAGTATTTTTGCTCGAATGATACAATAACTGTATTCATTCGCCTCTATCACTTTTTGTAACTCCGTCGAAAACGATTACTTTTGCACCACTTTATTAAACAGATATGAGTTACATAGACGAAATACAAAAAAGAAGAACATTTGGAGTAATTGCCCATCCGGATGCCGGTAAAACGACATTAACCGAGAAATTACTACTTTTTGGAGGTGCGATTCAGGAGGCAGGAGCCGTAAAGAGCAACAAAATCAAAAAAGGAGCGACGTCCGATTTCATGGAAATCGAGCGCCAAAGAGGTATTTCGGTAGCGACATCTGTACTAGCATTCAACTATAAAGACAAAAAAATAAACATTCTCGATACTCCGGGTCACAAAGATTTTGCTGAGGATACTTTCCGTACGCTTACGGCTGTAGATAGCGTAATTGTGGTGATTGACGTGGCAAAAGGGGTGGAGGAACAGACCGAAAAGCTCGTTGAAGTATGTAGAATGCGTAACATTCCGATGATTATCTTTATCAATAAATTGGATAGAGAAGGGAATGATGCTTTTGATTTGATGGATGAAGTAGAGCAAAAACTAGGACTTAAAGTTACGCCACTAAGTTTTCCGATTGGTATGGGATATGACTTCAAAGGAATTTACAATATTTGGGAGCGAAATATCAATCTCTTTACAGGAGACAGCAAGCGTGATATCGAAGAAACTATTTCGTTTGATGATTTATCAAATCCGGAACTAGAAGGGATTATCGGAGAAAAACACGCCCAAAAACTGCGCGATGAATTGGAGTTAGTAGCTGAGGTTTATCCGGAATTTGATAGAGAAGAATACTTGAAAGGAAATCTTCAACCCGTATTTTTCGGTTCGGCTTTGAATAATTTCGGAGTGAGAGAACTACTTGATTGTTTTATCGAGATTGCACCTTCTCCGCGCCCGAAAGAATCGGATGAAAGAATGGTCAATCCGGATGAGGTGAAATTTTCTGGATTTGTATTTAAAATCCATGCGAATATGGATCCGAAACACCGCGATAGATTAGCTTTCGTGAAAATCGTTTCCGGAACATTCGAAAAAAACAAACCGTATTTGCACGTTCGTCACGGTAAAAATTTAAAATTCTCGTCGCCAAATGCCTTTTTTGCTGAGAGAAAAGAAGTGGTTGACGTGTCGTATGCCGGAGATATTGTGGGGCTTCACGATACCGGAAATTTCAAAATTGGAGACACACTTACCGAAGGCGAAATAATGAGCTTTAAAGGAATTCCGAGTTTCTCGCCGGAGCATTTCCGTTATATCAACAATGCCGATCCGATGAAATCAAAACAACTCGAAAAAGGAGTTGATCAGTTGATGGACGAAGGTGTGGCGCAGTTGTTTACTTTGGAAATGAACGGACGAAAAGTAATCGGAACAGTAGGAGCGCTGCAATATGAAGTTATTCAATATCGTTTGGAGCATGAATACGGAGCGAAGTGTTCGTATGAGAACTTCCCGGCATTCAAGGCATGTTGGGTGCGTCCGGAAGATCCGAAGAATGAAGAATTCAAAGAATTCCAACGCGTTAAACAAAAATTCATGGCTAAAGATAAATACGGACAATTAGTTTTCCTTGCGGATTCTGATTTCTCGATTCAAATGAGCCAACAGAAATATCCAAGCGTAAAACTTAGATTTACTTCAGAAGAAATTTAATAAAGAATAATAGAAAAAATGCAATTTATAGTAAAATCGCAATTCGAAAGAGTTGCGATTTTATTTTTTCTGCTTAATCGCGTCTTTTTTGTTAATCCATTTTACGATATAAATACTGATTTCGTACAGGATAAGAATCGGGATGGCAACCACAATTTGGCTCACCACATCCGGAGGCGTAATAATAGCTGCTAACACAAGAATCAAAACGATAGCAATTTTGCGGTATTTGCGTAAGGAATGCTCATCGACAACTCCCATTTTTCCTAAGAAATACATCAGAATCGGTAATTCAAATACCAATCCCGAAGCAAGCACACACGTTTTGATGGTTCCGATATACGAATCGATATCGAATTCGTTGTTTACCTGGTCACTTACCGAGAAATTTCCTAAGAAATTCACCGAAAGTGGCGTCAGCATAAAATAGCCGAACAATACGCCTAAAAAGAATAAAAAAGAAGTGATTAAGATAAACCACTTGGCGTTTTTTCGTTCATTTTCGTACAAAGCTGGGCGAATAAACTTCCAGATTTCCCATAAAATATAAGGAAATCCGACAATAAACCCGACTGTGATTCCCATCCAAATTGCTGTGTTGAACTGAGAACCCATTTGCCTACTTTGAATGGTAAATTTCAGTTCTTTAATACACATATCTTCTGTAGCTCCGAACATTTGTCCGAGTTCACAAAACATGCGATACGTAATAAAGTTTGGGTCTTTTGGTCCGAAGATGATGACATCAAATATAAAATCCAGAAAAGCGAATGAAATTACTGCACCAATAACGATAGCGATTGTGCTTCTTACCAACAACCATCTCAAACTTTCGAGATGATCCAAAAAAGACATTTCACCTAAATTCTTATTGCTCATTTATATTTAATGCTAACGTTTTTTATACGATTCCTTCTTTAAGGATATCATGTAAGTGGATTACTCCGATATATTTGTTGTTTTCAGTAACGATAAGTTGGGTGATAGAAAAATTTTCCATCATATTAAGTGCATCAACTACCATATCATTCGTGTCCGCTGTTTTCGGATTTTTGGTCATGATATCTTTGGCGGTAATTCCAGATAAATTATCGTGGTTTTGTAGCATACGACGAATATCTCCGTCAGTGATGATTCCTAATAAATTGCCATTTTCTACCACGGCAGTTACTCCTAATCGTTTTTGAGAAATCTCAACAATTACATTTTTGATATTTGCATCCGGAGCTACTTGTGGGCAATTTCCGCTATCTAGCATATCTTTTACGCGTAAAAGTAATTTTTTGCCCAACGCTCCGCCCGGATGATATTTTGCAAAATCATTTGGTGAGAAATTGCGCTCAGTCATTAAACATACAGCTAGTGCATCTCCCATCACTAGTTGCACCGTGGTTGAATCAGTAGGCGCTAAATTATTCGGGCAAGATTCTCTTTCGATATACGTGTTTAGGACATAATTGGAGTGTTTCGCTAAAAAAGAATCTTTATTTCCGGTCATTCCGATAAGTATGTTTCCGAATTTATTGATAATCGGGGCAAGTACTTTAATCTCGGGTGAATTTCCGCTATTGGATATACAAATCACAATATCGTCTTTTTGAATCATTCCTAAATCCCCGTGAATGGCTTCCGAAGCATGTAAAAATTGAGCAGGAGTACCGGTAGAATTGAAAGTAGCAACTATTTTTTGAGCAATAATAGCGCTTTTTCCGATACCGGTTACTATGGTTTTTCCTTTGGTATTTAGAATGACTTCAACCGATTTAACAAAATCATCACCTATTAAATTTTTGAGGTTTTCAACTGATTTGCTCTCTGAATCAATTGTTTTAATAGCAGTAGTTAGAATGTTGTTTTGTGTTGCCAAAATGTTGTAATGATAAATTTTGTAATTATTGAAAGTTGTTATATCTTTATGAAATGCAAACTTACGTAAAAAAATAGTTTAACAAGGGATGAATTCAACTGAAATTGATTTATATAAAGAACTAAAAAAATATTTTGGTTTCAATCAGTTCAAGGGCTTACAAGAACAAGTAGTTAACAGCATTATTCGAGGACGAAACACATTTGTGATTATGCCTACCGGAGGTGGAAAATCACTTTGTTATCAGTTGCCGGCACTTGTTCTTGAAGGTACAGCTATTGTTGTGTCTCCGCTGATCGCTCTGATGAAAAATCAGGTAGATGCCATAAGAAGTTTGTCTTCGAATGCGGGAACTGCACATGTATTAAACTCATCACTTACCAAAACAGAAATTAATCAAGTTAAATCCGATATTTTGGCAGGTATAACCAAGTTGTTATATGTAGCACCGGAATCGTTGATTAAGGAAGAATATGTTCAGTTTTTAAAACAACAAAAAATATCATTTGTAGCCATTGACGAGGCGCACTGTATTTCGGAATGGGGACATGATTTCCGTCCGGAATATAGAAACCTGAAAGCTATTGTTCGACAGTTGGGCGATATCCCGATTATCGGGCTTACGGCTACGGCTACGCCAAAAGTTCAGGAAGATATTTTGAAAAATTTGGATATGGTTAGTGCTGATGTGTATAAAGCATCGTTTAATCGTCCGAATTTATATTACGAAGTACGCCCAAAAACCAAAAATGTAGAATCAGATATTATCCGATTTATAAAACAACGCAAAGGTAAATCGGGTGTAGTATATTGTTTGAGTCGCAAAAAAGTAGAAGAAATTGCTCAAGTGCTTCAGGTAAACGGAATTTCGTCTGTGCCCTATCATGCCGGGTTGGATGCTAAAACCAGAGCTAAACACCAAGATATGTTCTTGATGGAAGAAGTAGATGTGGTGGTCGCTACTATTGCGTTCGGGATGGGAATTGACAAACCGGATGTTCGTTTTGTAATCCATCATGATATTCCAAAATCTTTAGAGAGTTATTACCAAGAAACCGGAAGAGCCGGAAGGGATGGAGGAGAAGGTCACTGTGTGGCGTTCTATTCGTATAAAGACATCGAAAAACTAGAGAAATTCATGTCCGGAAAACCGGTAGCCGAGCAAGAAATTGGTTTTGCTTTGCTACAAGAAGTGGTGGCTTATGCTGAAACTTCGATGTCTCGACGTAAATTTTTGTTGCATTATTTCGGTGAAGAATTTGATTTAGAAACCGGAGAAGGAGCGGATATGGATGATAATGTTCGCACGCCTAAAACTAAAATTGAAGCCCAAGATCAAGTGGTTTTATTACTCAATACGGTAAAAGAAACCGGAGATATTTTTAAATCTAAAGAATTGATTTATGTCTTGGTCGGAAAAATAAACGCACTTATCAAAGCTCATAAAATTGATACTTTGTCAATTTTTGGTAAAGGAAATAATTTCGATGAGAAATATTGGATGGCACTTATCCGTCAAGTATTGGTAGCAGGCTATCTTTCAAAAGATATTGAAACTTACGGAGTTGTTAAACTTACCGATAAAGGAAAAGAATTTATCAAAAATCCGGAGTCATTCCTGATGACCGAAGACCACGAATATACAGATGCCGATGACGAAACGATAGTTTCAGCATCTAAAAACTCTGCGGTTGCGGACGAAAACTTGATGATTATCCTAAAAGATTTACGCAAAAAAGTGGCTAAAAAGCTTGGACTTCCGCCATTTGTAATCTTCCAAGATCCATCGCTAGAGGATATGGCTTTAAAATATCCGATTACCATTGAAGAACTTTCGAATGTTCATGGAGTAGGGGAAGGAAAAGCCAAAAAATACGGAAAAGAATTCGTTGAACTTATAGAAAAATACGTAGAAGAAAACGATATCATCCGTCCGGAAGATTTGGTGGTGAAGTCTACCGGAGCCAATTCTGCCTTGAAATTATATATCATCCAAAGTGTAGACAGAAAACTCTCATTACCGGATATTGCTAAAGCAAAAGGACTTTCGATGGATGAATTGTTGAAAGAAATGGAACAAATTGTGTATTCCGGAACCAAACTCAATATCAAATACTGGATTGACGAAATTCTCGATGAAGACCAACAAGAAGAAATCCACGATTACTTTATGGAATCTGAATCGGATAAAATCAGTGATGCGATTAAAGAATTTGATGGTGATTTTGATTATGACGAATTGCGCCTGATGCGTATTCAGTTTATCAGTCAAGTGGCGAATTAATTACTCTTTTAATTTAATGTAAAAATGCTAAAAATAGGCGATAAAGCTCCCCAAGATTTAGGAACAGACGAAGTAGGGAAATCTCATCAACTATCTGATTACAAAGGAAAAAAATTAGTTGTTTTCTTTTATCCGAAGGCAAGTACGCCGGGTTGTACGGTTGAAGCTTGCGATTTGCGGGATAATTATCATCGTTTTTTAGCATCAGGTTATCAGTTGTTAGGAGTAAGTGCCGATAATGCTAAAAGACAACAAAGCTTCAAAGAGAAAAACAACCTTCCTTTTCCGCTTATTGCCGATACCGAAAGACAAGTGATTGAAGCATTTGGCGTTTGGGGACCTAAGAAGTTTATGGGAAGAACTTTTGAAGGTATTCACCGCACCACTTTTATTATTGACGAGAACGGAATCATCGAAGAAGTCATTGAAAAAGTGAAGACCAAAGACCATTCTAGCCAAATTATAAAGTAACCCGTTGGGTGAAATTAAATTGTTTGATTTTTAATATTATTGATTGGTCTATCAAATATGAATTTATTGATATATTGAATCAAAGTTAATGCTGTTATTTTTGCTAAAATCCTTGTTTTAAAAC